>Ga0247843_1000192_pt1 | contig 142083 bp, 132 predicted proteins | sample LaCruzMarch2017__FD_192420 | JGI IMG/M metagenome (GOLD analysis project Ga0247843, IMG submission 192420) | Freshwater microbial communities from meromictic Lake La Cruz, Castile-La Mancha, Spain - LaCruzMarch2017_8m | ecosystem: Environmental > Aquatic > Freshwater > Lake | place: Spain...
GTGTCTATAGCGGCGAGGCTCCACCTGATCCCATCCCGAACTCAGCAGTTAAGCTCGCCCACGGCAAAAATAGTACCGAGGAAGCTCGGCGCTAAGATAGCTCGACGCCCCCTTTTTATTTTACATAGCAAACATTTAAACCCCTCTAATCCCTGAAAGATTATGAGGGGTTTTTTCGTTTTTAAATACATTTGCTTTGTTTAGAAAAAGCCATATATTCCATCGTTCTTATGAAATTAAAAATTAGGGTTGGAACTCTTCCCTTAAAAAGGGTCGCACTCAGGTCTCTTTGTCTTTTGCTTCTATTAGCTTTAAAGCCTGCTATTGCGAGCCAGTGGTTTGTAGATTCTTGGAAAGCAAAAAATCTCCGGAACTACTACGTTAAATTTGCACACAAAAGGCATGTATTAGTGGACGATGCCTGTGCGCTCGCTTTAACAGAGCTCGAAAAGAGATCTGGAGTTACAGCTATAGAGAGTAAGAGTCTGTATGAAGGATATTCTAAAGTAGCAAACTTGCTTCAATCCGAGTTTAAAGTGACTCCAAAACGTGTTTTGTATCCCGCCTCGGGTCATGACGTTGATACTCTGCTGCGAGTCTTTCCGGATGCAAATGAGATCATTCTCGTTGATCATCATCCATTTGTGCAAAGCTATCAAACCCAATCAAAACAGCTTCGCTTTATTAAGGTTACCGAGTCTAGGAACTTTGATCTTAGAGATCATATGCATTCAGATCATAAAAATAATATTGCTCCCATGGAAAGAATTTTGGGTGAGTTGGAGCATCAGTACCCGAATCTTCGCTTGCACGAGGTTGAAGCTTTTTCAAAAACTCATATGGAGCATTGGGACGTAAGAATTCTATATCGTGATAGATTATTTGGAGATGTCTATGAGAACAAGGCTATTCATGGGCGAATCGTATTTGATGTCGGGCCCGGTACCGAAAAAAAAGAAATCTTATACTTAAATTTTGTTAATGGGCAGATACCACTAGATATTGAGCCGCTGTTAGCTGACGCTAAAATCGACGGACTCATTGTAAAAGCAGCAATGGGCATATTTAATCCGATATCCAATCGATATAACGAAAACATCAAAAAACTATTACTGAAAATCGTCAACAACAATAAACAGCTCGTTGTTGTTGAAGGGTATAAAATATTCCCGGTGGAGCAAATAGGCGCCTGGGAGTTTTCTGATCGTCAAGCGTTGGGTAATAAAACAAAGATTTTAGAGAATCTAACATTTGGGTATCAAAGTAGGGTGAAAGTCTCTCAATATTAAGGGAGTGAAAACCCTCACTACCGGGGTCCACTAGCAGGAATAAAAGAATGTTCAATCGAAGTGTCTGATTGCAAACAAGGCTCAATTGCTGGCACCGGTACAACACCCAATCAATACTATTGTACGAGCGAAACAAACTGCACAAACTGCAAGGTGGACCCAAATTTTGAGTACATCCAGATCCCATGGAAGCATGACATAATTGAGGGTACTACGATCTCATGCTGTCGAGAGTTTCAGCGTTCTAGCCCAACGAATCCTTCAAAACGAGTACGTAAGCGCGTTGAACAGACAAGGAAAACTGGTAAGAAGCCTCATAAAGGCGCGAGCGGGGTCTAAAAAAACAAAAAAACCCCTCTAATCCATGAAAGATTATGAGGGGTTTTTTTGTTTTTGAAGCTAACCGTGCACTTATTACCTCTCGAACTTTTCATTCATGGTCATTACGTTCTTAAAAGGGGAGATTGATATGAATATAAAGATCATGGTGGGGTTGGTGCTTTCTTGTCTTGGTATGAACGGAGTATTTGCGCAGATGAAGGGTGATTTAAATCCGAGTGCTGTCAACGAGAAGCTAGGAGCTACTGATACAAACCCCCGAAGACCTGAGTCATCTAAGGACGGTAGTCATTCCTCAAAGAAGAAGAGACGGTCGCCTGAAGATATCGAACAGCTTAGAAAGGCCGATCTCGATAAACAAAAGCCTGCCGGCGGCATCGGCGGTTCGCTGTGAAAGAAAGTACAGCTTAGGGCCAGTTATATATTTTGTATTTAAAAAATTTAAAAATGAGAATCCTATTAAAAGCGGTCAGCGTAGTGTCTGTGATTCAATGCCTCGTTTGTTTTCAAGCGAAGCCCACTTTTTCACAAGCAGCGCCACCTAACAAAACACTACCCGGCGGCCCTTGGAATTTTACACAAATGGCTCCTTCAATGACTCCACCTAAGCCCGAGGACTGTGACCCAACCCCTCCTAGGCGCGGACATTGTGATAACTTAGCCAGTCAGAGCTGCAATAAAGAGAATGAACTCGATGGGACGTTTAAAGTTTCTAATCAGCCCGTAGATGTTCTAAAAAACGAAAAACAAACATTAGCAGCTGCCGATACGTTAACGGCTGATCTTATGGCCGTATTTCAGAAGAAAGGACCGAGCAGATATTTCTATAGGCTAATGCTCTCATTCACGAATCTCTCAGAGCATTCGGAGTGCAAGGGCATCCTTAAGGAAAAGGTTATAACACCTAAATGTCTAGAAATGGTTCGTCGTAATCTAAACAGTAACTTACGAATCGCCTTAAAGTCCGGATTAGATCCACAGCAACCCACTGCTACTCAGGCGCCGACGACCTCTGATCGTCGTCTACTGTTAACAAGCCTGTTAAACACTGGGGAGGCGGAGCCTGCTCTTAAAAGATATCTCGATACACTTGAGAAATTTACCGAGAACACGCCAGGCCAGAAAAAAGTTCTAGATGCTATTCCAAGGGTAAAAGAAAGTTTAGTAAAATGGATTCACGAGAACGTTCCCGATAAAGAGACTGCAGCGGGACTTTCTGATAAAGTTGCAGCGATCCAGTTCAAAGGATTTGATTGCAGCAATATACACGGGTTTGGATCATCCTCCACCAATGACACAGATAGTGTCGGGCGGATTCCAGCTCTATTGATACCAAACGCTTACTACGCACCTGAAAAGAATCATTTTAGATACTGTTCAGGGTTTCTTCAGGAGGGCGACCCAAGCTTATTTGACATCTATCATACGATTGCCCACGAACTGGCGCACGCTTTAAGTCCTAATTTTCTAGAGTCCTATACTGATCCCAACATATTTTCGTTTCCTGATCGCAGTTCACTCCAGGCGATGGAGAAAGCTTATCCTATCCCAGGGATGATGGATTGCGTGAGAGATCAGAGAGGCTACAGGGCTAGGCGTGGATTTTTGCAGCAGGAAGAGAAGCTTCCCGCAGGTGTTTCAGATCCTACTTTTATGTATGGAAACGAACAAGCTGGTGAGGCAATTTCTGATGTGATCGCAGGCGACCTACTTCCAGAATTAATTGAGAAGGATGTTAAAGCGGGACGCCTTCCAAAGCTCACCCCCGACGACTGGAGAGCCGGGTTTGCAAATGCAGTAAGGAAACTGAACCCGTGTTCGAACCGGCCTACAAAGATAGACAGTGCACATCCTAGTGGAAGGGTGCGCGCTAACCAATTAGCGACTCATTCCAAGGTCCGGGAGCTGATGGGTTGCAGTAAAGATTTACCCGCGGGCATGATAGCTTGTGATAAAGAGGGCCGAAAAAAAAATCAGTTTAAATCGCCGAGCGACCAGTATGCCCCGCCGCCCGGGTTTAACAACTGGGAGCCTCGTCCGGGCGGCTTTGGTGGTTAGCACGAGGAAACGGATTGCAGCAACTGAGTCAGAGGGAACAGTTTTATGAAGGTTTTTATATTGGTATTTAGTTTTTGGGTGAGCCTAGGGTTAGGCCCGATCGCTTTGGGAAAATCGGCCTCTAAAAAATCCGCATCAAAGCACGTCCAGATCAAGTTTCTCTATGGTTCGAAGTTGACGAAATTTCAGATTCCGGAACGCCGCTCCCCTCATAAAACGAAGTATGAAATCGCGATACAGACGGATTACGGCGAAGAGTTAACAAACCCCATTAACGAAGAAGAGATGGAGCTTGTGCATAAGAATCTAAAGGCTTTAAGCACTACTGCTTCTGATGATTTAAGCAGTTGCTCTAGATTATACATATCGATCTCCTATCCGGATCAGAAGTATGAAAGTAGATATTGCATGAATGGTCCAACTGCCGCTGCTAAAATTGGAACGAAGCTACTTAGTCAGATTACTCCGGCCTCTTACTTTTAATACTTAGTCTGTGACAGTGCGCGTCTGCTTAAGAATTCGCTTGCCTGGAGGCACTGAACAAACTACATCCCTAGAACTCATTTTATAAGTTACACAGGAGATGAAGCATGGGCCGCGGACGTAAAAACAAAACCATTAAAGTAAAACAACGCAAAAATCAGGCAAAAAAGAAAGCCCGCGACAAAGCTAAGCGCAGTCCAAAGAAGAAGGCCTAAGGCTTTAACAACTCCTGAATCTTAAGGGGTAACTTATTTTCAACGGCGAAGTCGTAAGCGGTCTTGCCATTTGAATCCTTGGCAGATTTATCGGCATGGGCGGAGAGCAATGTGCGATAAAGTGCGATTCCAGTTCTTTCATACTGAGCCGCATTTATGAGAGCAGTGACGCCCGTCTTATTTGCTGTGGTCGCGGTAGCTCCAGCTTTAACAAAAGACTGAACGACTTTAGGTGTGGCTGACGCCGCCGCATAAATCAGTGCATCGTTTCCGAATTGGTCGGTTGTATGTATATCGCTAGTTTTTCGAATTAGAGCTTCAATTGTCGGAGGGTCTTTGATGGTTGCAGCGGCATAATGCAGAGGAAGTCTGCCATCTTTATTCGGCACGTTGGCTAGTTCTGGTACTAAGGACAGCACGTACTGAGTCACACCCGGTTTGTTGTTGCTTGCAGCAAGCGTTAAGATGGTGTTGTCAAAATCGTCCTTTGCGTACCGGTTTGCTCCCGCTTCGATGAGCGCTTTAACTATGGAAAGTTTGTTGACAGATGTCGCATACATCAAAGCGGTGTAATTATTAGTTGTTCCTTTTTCTTTAGCGTCGATGTCAGAGCTTTCTTTAATAAGAAGCTCAATCACTTCAACGCGTGGATTCCACCTGGCAGCTTGCATGAGCACGGTGGTACCGCTTGAAGGAAGCGTAGTTGTCTTGTCTTTATTCTGGCTTAGGAAATAGCTCACGACATCCGCAGTGTTTTCGCTAGCGGCGACGTGCAACTCTCCTATCAGTGGATCAATATCTTTATCTTTGAAGAAGAACCATGCCTCGAGAGCAAGAGCCCCTCCTAAAGTTTTGTATTTCTTGATGAGATTTAGATCGCCATACATCAGAGCATATTCGTAAATAGAGCTGTAATTTTTTTCGACTTTATTTAGTTGTTCTCCTGTAGTGGGTCCGTAACCAATCTCATCTAAGTCGTTGAGCGCAGACTGATTACGCAGTCTTATGGCGAGCATATACATATTTTCGCACCGCTCGTTTAGAGCAGAGCGCGCGACGGTGTGTGTTTCTAAGAAGGCTTTTAAAGTGGTTGTGTGTAGTTTAGGATTTTCTATAATGCTAAATGCGGTCGCGGCATTCGGAATGGGTTTAGGGCAACTTGAATCTGCAAAAGCACTCGTCTGTTGAAAAAATACGCTGAGCACGAGACTCAAACCCACTAGCGTTTTATGACTCATTTAAAATGTTTCTCCCTTTTTTATTCAGTTTCGTGCCTTTCGACGAATGCTCTTTAGTACTCTCGGTCAGGGCAGGCGCGCGATCGATATCGCTGAACGTGGAGAGAGTCAACTGAAGAGATGCTTCAAAAAAAAGCAAATTAGTATGATAAACAGGTCGTAAAACCCGCCAGAACGCTTAAAAACGAACCCTTGAATTTATATAAAAATATAAAAACCTATAAAAAACAACTACTTACAAAATCAAATAAAATCACGAATCAATGTTGACTGAAATGGTATGCTTTGATAGTCTTTAAGAAAGTGGGTCATGAATGGCATAGGTCAGAAGTAACCCAGCTTAGCACGAGTTTCTAAGACTCAAAGGTGTCGTGGCTTACGTATTATGCGCGTCTGTTGTTGCCAGGACACCTCTTAGAAGTTCGAGACTAAGTGTGAATTTAAACTAGAGGTTTTATTTTATGAGCAACAACAGACGCGCTTTAAAGGCAGGACTCCATAAGGCAGCACGGGCATCTCTCATCGGGAGCTTTTTTGCATATTTCTTTCTGATGGCTCTCTCGCAGACGGGACAAGCGCAGAACATACCGGTTGATGTCTATAGTTACACGCCGTCCACATCTTATACGCCGTACACGAGTATGAGCCCCTACGAGAGAGGGTATCAAGAAACTTACCGAGCACCGTGTGTGAACTGTTTAACGACGAATACCAATACCCAACCCGCAGGGCGTGGCGTGGATCAGGTGATTGATATCTTAAGTATCCTTGCACCTGTTGGAATGACGGCGATTAACGGCGCGTACGGGTTAGCTCAGTCGAGAGCTTACTACGGAGCTTATCGAGACAGCGTGAATGGTTACTACAATCAGTATCCGAACTATTTAGAGCATTGCCGCATTATCGGAAGACCTTGTGGATCGCCTCAGCAGATGGCAGGACCGCTTGCTTTTGGCTCGGGAGCGTTTGGACAGGGTGGGATTGGAATGGGTGGTTTCGGAGGAATCGGCGGCCTAGGCGGTCTTGGTGGATTTGGTCAGGGCGGATTCGGTGGAATCGGTATCAATGCAGGACTTAACCTCGGGTTAAACGGCGGATTCGGTGGAGTTGGATTTCCTGGAATGGGCGGTTTCGGTGGTCTTGGCGGATTCGGCGGAATCGGTGGTCTGGGTGGAATGGGAATGGGTGGCTTCGGCGGAATCGGTGGCTTCCCTCAAGGTGGTATGTTCCAGAACCAATTCGCGATGCAGCAGATGCAGATGCAGCAGCAGATGGTGCAGCAGCAACTACAGATGCAAATGCAAATGCAGCAACGAGTGCAGCAGCAGATGCAGCAACAAATGCAGTTCCAGATGCAAGTGCAACAGCAAGCTCAAATGGCTGCTCAGCAGCTAGCTCAAGCTCAGATGAGATACCAGCAGATCCTCATGCAATCCCAGATGTCTCCTTGGGGCATGGGCGGATTTGGCGGAATGGGCGGCTTCGGGAATGGATTTGGAAATGGTGGGTTTGGGTTAGGTGTTAACGGAAACGCTGGCTTCAACTTGGGTTTCACGAACACGAACTTCAATACAGGTTGGAACGGATAATTATTATAGTTAAGATGTTGAAAGAGACTGGCCTTTTCATGGCTGGTCTCTTTTTTCTTTTGATTCCGGGGATTCCAATGAAATTTTTTCAGCAAGAGCTCGTTAAGTTACTCCTTCTGATGTTCATCTCGTCAGTGAGTGTGAGTTCACACGCAGTGCCCGGCGTGGGATCTGATAAGTTCGATCAGTTTCTGAACCTTGCGGCCTGTCACATTTCACCTGATACGAAAGAAAATACTGGTAAAATCACCCCTTATTGTAGTGCATCCCTAGTGAAACCAGTGGTCAATGGAGGTCATCCTAGACTAGTGACTGCTGCGCACTGTCTTTATAAGGAAGATAAGTCTCAAGGACTCATCCCGATTAAAAAACTTAAAGTACGGTGTGGGTGTTCTAGTCTAAAAGTCTGTAAGCAAGAGTTTTCTGTGGCACTCACTGACAAAAACATTAACCGTGCGGTGGATTTTGATGCCGCTACAGTGGACCTTACAGAGCCTATACCCGAGGGTATAAAAATAGGAAAAGCGGGGGATTTTAGCCTCATACTAGATGCCTATTCAAAAGGTGACTATAATCGACTCAGCTGTGCGTTCGTGGGTTTTGGTAGAACTTCTGTAAACTCGCACGATCTGGGCGCCTTTCAGATTAAGTTAGAAACTCTAGGCAAGTTACCTGATCAGCCACACGGGATTCTCTGGCAAGGTTCTAACATCAGTGCAAAGGGTTTTGAGAGAATTCTAAAACTCGCTGCACAAAAAGAAAAAAAGAATCGACCGGAGGCAAAAAACCTTCCTCTTCCAGAAATCATTCGAGCTGTTAGGCCAGTCTTGTTGAACGGAACCCCTAATTCTTGCGAATTGTCAGCTATTTTAGCATTTGAAGCAGATCAAATCTATAAAACCTCTTCAGTTAACGCCGTGCCACTTGGTGGAGATTCGGGTGCTCCCGTGTATTGTATGGACTGGAATCGACCGGAGCTAGGAATAGTACAAGTTGGGATCGTAGCAAGTATGAGGTTAGTGAAAGAAAAAAATACTCAGACTGGAGCGTATGAGTATCGACACGTCGCGATGTTTTTTCCGATCCCTACACCTGTTAAATAGTTTTTATGTAATTCCCAAGATATCGTTTAGGTCTGCTTCCATAGAAGCATACACAGGTATGAGCCCTAGATTCTTGGCCCAGATGCGGTTACCCAAATCATAGTGCCACCACTCTTCACGGTAGTTTGTAAATCCGCTAAAAGTCATGGCATTAAATAGAATCCTTCGGTTGTTTTGAATGAGCTCCCAGTCTCTGAGTGAGAATGGCGCATGGGGTTCCCCTTCAAAATAGTCTGTCCGCGCCTTACCGCAGAACTCATCAAACTCAGTCCCCATGGGACAAATTTCTCCATGATAGGTGAGTCCTAAGTCGATAGAGCCCCCAGTATTATGCGGTGATACAGAACTTGGATCTTGCGAGGGGTAAGCCACGTAAGTCGTGGTAGCTTTACGGAGCTCTTCTGCCGAGGTACCTGGATGCTTACTTTTTACGATTCGCTCATAGTGCGCGTAGAGATCAGTCTGCGTTTCTATAAATCGAAATACGTCATAAACGATAAAGCCGTAACCGGGGGGCAGCGAATTAGCCGCAGCTTCTAGGGCTCGTATCACGCTCTTTCTGCCATAAATCGCATCTCGCGCTCCCTTTAACTTCGAGTGAAAATAGAATGGATACAGTGAAATACGCTTGGACTCTTTAAGCGCCAGGGGTGCAGAGCCCGCCGCGATGGCGTCTAGGTCCATTTTGGAGGGTGAAGGATAATCAAAATGGATGCTTTTCTGGAGCGAGAGCATAGGAATTAAGGAGTGCGTAGCATAGGTCAGACCGCTCATGCACCGAGAAAAACCAAGCTTGACTCCGACGAATAGAGTCAAGTATAGTGCGGTGCATGATAAATGGATCACGTGTTTTTGGAGTTGGGCTCTCGTTGGTTGTCGGAGTGATGTCTGGGTGTATGAAAGAAAGTGAACAAGTTCTTCTTTCGATGAGAAGTGTGGGTAGTCAGAACCTAACCGACAGAACTGTTTGCACGATTCTTCATTTTGAAAACAACTTGGTTGCGCAGAAAATACAAAGAAACGGCTTCTACGTCAGTGGTTCCTCAAAAGCGATTTCAATCGATACGGCGACGTTTCAACTAGCAACCGACGTGAGTAGCATTTCCTCTATAGTAGCGGGTTCTCGTACAGTTTACGATTTGCCTCTAGAATCCATCGTGCCCCAGGGAAGCGATCAGGCCATTTATAGTTATCCTACCGACAGTGAAGGCAAGTTGCTTTCTGGAAACTATTTTACTGCTGACTTTAATATCAAAGTTCTTGATTTAAATACTAGAAACAATGGCTCTCCAACGGGTGCGCACGTCACAATTTATCCAGAGCTTGTGTACGGAGAAGGTGCCTGCGGCCGTATGTATTTCTACTCGATTACTAACTCATATCTTTCTAATTTCTATACGGACCCCACGCAGCTTAGCGGCGCATCCGTCATCCCTACCTACGGAAGAACAGCCGTGGATGGAGACTCGAGCGCGAACTCCGGACCCAATGATACAAACAAGCGCGCTAATAGACTGCCACTCGTTGCCGTGTACGATGCAACCAAAGATGCCTCCACGAAATTTGAGCAGTCTTTGCTTCTTAAGAAAGTCCTCGATGTAAAAAAGGCAGTCACTTCTGAAATGTTAGAAGTGATTGGACAGAATAAAGACAAATCATTTGCAGAATTCGTCAGTGATTTACCTAAGAGTGTCCCTGAGAGTTACCGGTTAAACCAATCCTTAAAGAACTTCTGCAAAATCGCAAAAACCTCTCGCGATGCAGTATCGCTGGTGAGTGATTCGAAAGAAGTTCTAGGCGCATTAAGCGCTGCTGCCGAGAGCGTTCGTTCTCGTACCAACAACAGCACTAGTCGAAAAGCTGCAGATAAAGCCACAGATGTGGCTCATAGCGAGCGCGCCTCAGAAGTCTTCTCTAAGCTCCCCCAGGGCGCGCAAGCTTCCCTTATCACAGCGTTTAAACACTCAGCATGCAGTCAGCTATAAACTCGGCCCTTCAGCCGGTCTAAGTGCGTGACACAGGAATCTATCGGCCTGATTGCTGTGCGGCCTTCGTGGCTGCGGCCATCGCTTTTGCTTTCTGGCTAGCCTCGGTAGCCGAGATGGGCTGCGCTGTAGTCATTGTTGCCGTAGTCTGCTGAGTGCCCTTCGGATTTGGAGGGGTGGCAGAGGCTGCGGTAAGGCCAGATGGGTTTGTGGTTGTAGAGGTCTGTTTCTGTTGCCCGATTCCAGATTTTTTCATGACCTCGGCGTATACGGTTTTGATAATTTCTGGATGCTGCTTCAAGTAGGTTCTCGCATTTTCCCTACCTTGACCGAGGCGCTCGTCTTTATACGTGTACCAAGTGCCACTTTTCTCGATGACGTTAAGGTTTGAAGCAAGATCCAAGAGATCGCCTTCTTTAGAGATGCCTTCGCCGTAGAGAATATCGAACTCCACTTCTTTAAATGGCGGGGCCATTTTATTTTTCACTACTTTCACACGTGTACGATTTCCGATCACGTTCTCGCCGTCTTTTAGAGCAGCAATGCGTCTGATATCGAGTCGCACCGAAGCGTAGAACTTGAGCGCATTTCCACCGGTGGTTGTCTCAGGGTTTCCAAACATGACGCCGATCTTCATACGGATCTGGTTAATAAAAATCACAAGCGTCTTAGACCGTGAGATCGAAGCCGTCAATTTACGAAGCGCTTGAGACATAAGCCTTGCTTGAAGCCCCATGTGAGCATCTCCCATTTCGCCCTCGATCTCGGCCCTAGGAACAAGCGCAGCCACCGAGTCTACGACGAGAAGATCTACACTTCCTGATCTGACTAACATATCCGCAATCTCTAACGCCTGCTCGCCTGTGTCGGGTTGCGAGATCAGAAGATCCTCTGTTTTTACGCCAAGCTTTTTTGCATACGAGACATCAAGCGCATGTTCGGCATCTACGAAAGCAGCGACCCCGCCTTGTTTCTGAGATTCCGCAATCGCATGAAGAGTGAGCGTTGTTTTACCCGAGGACTCTGGCCCATAAATTTCAATAATTCTACCGCGCGGATATCCGCCGATTCCAAGCGCAAGGTCTAAACTTAAAGATCCAGTCGGGACAGCGGGAAGTTCTTGAGCGACGAGTTGCTCGTTCTCTCCTAGGCGCATGATGGAGCCTTTGCCGAATTGTTTCTCAATCGCAGAGACGGCCATCTCGAGTGCTTTCGATTTCTGCTCGCTATCGGGTGCAGCTGGTCGTTGTTGTTGTGCAGATGTGGATGATTTTGTGGATTCCATAGATTCCTCTTTAAGTTGTTTAGTGCTCGTCGCATTTCGCTAATGCTAGTCTTGTACCAAAGGACCGTCTCGTAAGCTATTTTCTTTACACTTAAATACCACCCGAATTTTTTAATAAATTATTAAACGATTCACTAAGCTTTTTGCTCAGGTGTAGGAAACCTTGGGGTTTTAGAGAAGGGCGCGATTTTAAAAGGCCCAAGGTGCGGTGAGGTTCCGGAAATTTAAATCGGCGCAATTGCGCGCGCCTTACGCCAAAACTAGCCACACAAGAAGCGGGCATTATGGTGAAGCCGCCAGATTGATCCACAACGTGAAGCAGTGTTTCAAGTGAACCACTTTCAAACGAAATACTTCGGTCCTTATGTTTTATTGGCGCGCAGAGTCCAAGCGCTTGTTCGCGCAAGCAATGTCCATCAGCCAGTAACCATGCTTCACTCGGGTTTAGATCGCGAGTCGAGACGAATTTATTTTTAAGTGCTTTGTGGTCTTTGTGAAAATAAACCACAAAAGGCTCGTGGATCACTTCCAGGTCTGGCGCAGGAACGCCCTCCAGATCTGTCGCAAGGAGCGCGCCTTCAAGACTTCCTTCCTTTAAGCGTTGCAAGCAGTCGCGCGTGGTCAACTCAAATAGAGAGAGCTTTAAGGTTACGGGCGAGGTTTTACGAAGAACCTTGATCAGTTCTGGCACCAAATACGGAGCGATGGTGGGTAGGATACCTAAGCGTATTTCAAAATAGTTCTGAGATCTGGACTGTGAAGCAAGGTCCAGGAGCCCTTGCTCTTCTTTCACCACTTTTCGGGCTTGGTCTAAAATCATCTTTCCCTCGTCTGTTGGAGTGATGGGGGTGTGGCTCCGATCAAAAAGTTGCATCCCTAGTTCTTCCTCTAGGTTCTTCACCTGAGTGCTTAGGGCGGGCTGGGAAACGTGCGAGTCTTTGGCAGCAATGCCAAAATGGCCGTGTTTTTCTAGGGAAAGGGCATATTTGAGCTGATCTAAGGTAGGCATAAGTAATAATTAAAACTTATCGACCTATAAAATCAATCAATTTTAGTTATTATACGGTTTGTCGTAAGGTGAGAGTATAAAAGGCAGCGATTTTGTGAGCCTTAATCAATCAGAGGAGTTCTTTATGTTAGGTGTAGGAAAAAAAATTCCAGAGTTTCAGTTAACTGCAGTAAAAAGTGGCGGCGATGTAAAGACCGCTTTCTCACAAGTAAGTCACAAGGACTACCTTGGGAAGTGGCTCGTTCTTTTCTTCTATCCGAAAGATTTCACTTTTGTTTGTCCTACTGAAATCAAAGCGTTTGGTGATTTAAACAAAGAATTTAACGCAAGAGACGCTAAAGTTCTAGGAGCGTCTACAGATTCAGAGTTTGTGCACCATGCGTGGATGGCCACAAAGGAAGAACTGAAAGGACTACCCTTTCCGCTTCTTGCGGATATCAAGCGCGAGCTTTCGCAATCGCTTGGTATTTTAGATGAGAAAGAAGGGGTAGCGCAGAGAGCTACTTTTATCGTGGATCCTGAAGGCATCATTCGTTTCGTATCCGTGCACGATCTTAATGTAGGCAGAAATCCTAAAGAAGTGCTTCGAACACTCGATGCCCTGCAGACGGACGAGCTTTGCCCATGTAACTGGCAACAAGGTCAAGAAACCATCAAGGTTTAACGAAAAAAGGAAATACTTATGGCAACAACACTAGAAATGCTAAGGGAAATGATGCCTGAGTTTGCGAAAGATGTTTCGTTAAATTTAGGCATTGTTCTAAGCGTAGACGGTGCGCCTGGGCTGACGGAGAAACAAATCCTCATGTCCGCTCTCGCGTGCGCCTACACAATCAATGTGCCTGAGATCACTGAGGGTGTGCTTAGCTTAGGTGGAACACACTTAGGCGCAGCAGAGAAAGAGTCGGCGCGTATTGCATCGGTCACCATGGCCATGAATAACGTCTACTACCGCTCCATTCATTTGGCAGAGAGTGAGGCACTTTCTAAACTACCTGCAAAGCTTCGTATGAATAAGCTTATGTCCCACGGAGTGGATAAGGCCGATTTTGAAGCGATGAGCCTAGCCATATCAGCGCTCTCAGGGTGTGGTATGTGTATTAAGGCCCACGTGCATGGGCTCACAAAACTAGGCGTTTCGCCGGAGGGGGTGCAGAGTGTGTTTAGAATCGCCTCTGTCCTTCAGGCCGCTAAAAACGCCCTACAGATCGCTCAGTCAAAGTCCTAATGCCATGGGACTAAGAGCTTTAGGGGTCAGGGTTTATCCTTGACCCCTTAAAACTCGCTCGGTTACTACCCAAGGACGCGTGAAAACAAAGCCAAACTCGATTGCAGTTGTTATTCCAGTTTTTAATCAATCTCACCACACCGAGCGGTGCTTGCAGTCTCTTTTAGACCACAGTTCTTTAATTCAAGAATTGTTTATCGTGGATAATGGTTCCACGGACAATACGGGTGAGGTGTTGGAAAAATTCAAACCTAAATTTCTTGATCGCGGGTGGCAGTTTACGGTTTTTAAAAATTCGGAGAATCGCGGCTTTGGCAGGGCTTGTAATCAAGGTATCCGCGCTTCGAAGTCTGAATATACATTAATTTTAAATAACGACACTTGGCATATGCAAGACTGGGATAAGGTCATGATCGCTGAGATGCAAAGGCTAAAAGTCGTCCTTATAGGACCCTCGGTTATTGAAGGTGATTTTAATTCGGACAGAATCACGCGTGAGATGAACGAATTTCTCAAAAAAAATAAAAACAAATGGAGAAGAGAATTCGTACCCTTGGCGCTTTTCTACAGAACAGATGTCATTCAGAAATTAGACGGATATGATGAGAGATTTTTTGTCACGAGTGAAGATGACGATCTTAGAGAACGTATGGACCGAGCGGGGTTAAAGTATGCGCAGGTTGCAAACTGTATCTTCTGGCACCACCACATGGGAACGCGCGGGGAAGTGAGTCTTCCTAGAGATTACGAGATCGAAGGACTTAAGCTATTTAAGGACAAATGGGGGTTTGATCACAGGGACAAAAGGCGTGTGTTCTACCGCCGTTGGCTGAGAAGCTATCAGCGATTAAAAAGGGCGTATGGATACTTCTAAGCTCAAGCGCTGTTTACTTGTCACAGGAGGGGCCGGATTTATAGGAAGCCATTTCGTGGACCGAGCGCTCTTAGACGGTTACCAGGTCATCGTCTTAGATAAACTCACCTATGCTGGAAGTTTAGAAAATCTAAATAGAGCGCATAAACATCCTAACTTTAAGTTCGTGTTAGGTGATATTTTAAATCACGAAACTATAAAAAAATGCTTCGATGTTTTTAAGCCTTCTCAGATTGTTCATTTTGCAGCTGAATCTCATGTGGATCGATCGATTGAAGGGCCAGAGGACTTTCTGCAAACCAATGTAGTAGGAACATTTAGACTACTAGAAGGCGCGCGGGCCTATTTCGAAACTTTACAAAGTGACGAGAAGGCTCGTTTTAGATTTTTTCATATTTCTACAGACGAGGTTTTTGGATCTTTAGAGGGGGAAGAGGTTTTTAAAATCGATGATCCCTATCGACCGAATTCACCCTATTCCGCATCAAAAGCATCTTCTGACTTGTTTGTGAGGGCTTATTTTGAAACTTACAAACTCCCTACGATTACTTCAAACTGCACGAATAACTACGGATCTAGGCAGCATCACGAGAAGCTCATACCTACTGTGATTAGAAACTGTGTGGCAGAAAAGCCTGTCCCGATTTACGGCAATGGGCGCAATCAGCGGGATTGGATCTATGTGAAAGATCATGTCGATGGAATCATGCGTGCTCTAACAACGGGTAAACCCGGTGAAGTTTATGGGTTTGCAGGGCAGCATGTGGTCTCAAATCTAGTGCTAGCGCAGGAAATCTGCGGGCTCATGGATAAGATAAAACCGCGCCAAAACGGATTAAAATATAGCGATCTCATTCAGTTTGTTGAAGATCGTAAGGGCCATGACTTCAGATACGCGCTTGATGATTCAAAGGCGGTGAGAGAACTAGGGTACGCAAAAGAGCGCAGGACTTTCAAAGACGGTCTCCTTGAGACGATAGAATTTTATTTAGAAAAATATGCGATTGAAAAAGAAACGAGAAACGTATGAAGGGAATTCTACTAGCGGGCGGTTCTGGCTCTAGGCTTTACCCAACAACACAAGCCGTCAGTAAACAGCTGATTCCCGTGTATGATAAACCCACAATTTACTATCCACTTACGACTTTAATGTTAGCAGGCGTTCGAGAGATCTTAGTGATCTCAACCCCAAGAGATATTCCCCGTATGAGGGAGATGTTAAAAGATGGAAAACAATACGGCTTAAATATTGAGTACATCGTTCAAGATAGACCCAGAGGAATTGCAGAGGCGATGATACTGGGAGAAAAATTTGTAGGAAACGATGTTTCTACGCTGATTTTAGGAGATAATTTATTCTACGGTCATGACCTTGGAACCAGATTAGAGCGAGCGCTAAAGGCAGCGGAAACTAGAGGAAGAGCGACTGTTTTTGCACATCAGGTGAGTGATCCAGAGAGGTACGGAGTGGTCACTTTAGATGAGGGTGGTAGGCCACTTGCGCTTGTAGAGAAACCTAAAGCTTATGTCTCTCCGTGGGCAGTGACAGGACTTTATGTTTATCCGGCCGGGGTTTCTCTGATAGCAGGAGGCTTGGAACCCTCAAGACGCGGGGAGCTTGAGATCACTGATTTAAATAATTTTTATTTAAATAAGTCAAATTTAGATGTTGAACTTTTAGGCCGCGGATACGCTTGGTTAGATACGGGCACACCGCAGTCACTTCTAGAGGCGTCCCAGTTTGTCGCAACTCTAGAAAACAGACAGGGTCAGAAGATAGGTTGCCCTGAGGAGATAGCGCTTCAATCAGGTTTTATAAACGCAGAAGAATTTTCTAAGTTATTAGAGAGTATTCCTGCGTGTGCTTATCATGATTATTTAAAAGAAGTTCTGGAGGATTACCGTGCGGGCACTCGTCACAGGAGCTAAGGGGCAGGTGGGATTTCGGATATGTGAGAGGCTATCCAGTCAAGCGCACGGAATTAATAGAGAAGAGTGGGATCTGTCTGATCTCAGCGATCAACGCGGGATCGAGATTCTTCGCAGGGAACCCTGGGGTGCGGTTTATCACTGCGCGGCCTATACGGCTGTCGATCATGCTGAGTCTGATTTAGAGACACTAGAGCAAGTGACGGTAGCAAGTACTGTGTCGCTAGCGAAAGAATGCGCGCGTTTAGGCATTCCGTTTGTGTTTTTTTCTACGGACTATGTTTTTTCTGAAGTGACTCGTGGGATGGCGATCACCGAGGAGACCGTGAAGTCCCCAGTGAATGCGTACGGGTTTGCAAAAAGCAGGGCCGAGGACGCGTTACTTGCGATGCGGGCGAGTGAGGGGCTTAAGCTTGCGATCATCCGGACGCAGTGGGTGTATGATTTTCGTGGAAAAAATTTTTTACGCACGATTTTGGCGATTTTGAAGAAAAACGGCAGTGCGCGTGTGGTTTCTGATCAACTGGGTCAGACGACGTGGGCTAAGGATCTAGCGAGAGCGGCAATAGAGCTCGTGGAGAGAGAAATTTTTTCGCGCGAAAATTTCATGCGATTTCCTGTTGTGCACTTTAGGCAGAGTGGGCCGGTAGTGAGCTGGGCTGATTTTGCGGTGGCGATTGCGGAAGAGGGTGTGAAAGTGGGGTGGGTGAGGCCAGAGTTTACGGTGAGTAGAATTTCATCTTCTGAGTATAAGGTCGCTGCGCGAAGACCAGCGTATTCAGTGCTTTCTACAGATAAGATCGAAAAATTTGGAGTGAAGCCGCTCGAATGGCGAGAGGCACTGGCGCAGTGTTTTTGCGAAGGAGCAGAGGAGTTATCAAGAGTATGAGCCATCTGAAGGTGAGGACCGAGCCACTTCGAGGGCTGTTGGTGATAGATATCAAGAGATTTGGCGATGAGAGGGGCTTTTTTGAAGAGTCTTTCAAGAATGAGGCGCTTCGTGCGCTTGGGATTCAGGAAAATTTCATTCAAGACAACATGAGTCTGTCTGCTCCTGGGGTGCTTCGGGGAATGCACTCGCAGCGAAGATTTACTCAAGGGAAATGGGTTCGGTGTCTGCGTGGTCGGATTTATGATGTCGCCATAGATTTGCGAAAAGGCTCAGAGACCTACGGTCAGCATTATGGGTTAGAGCTTTCTGAGAGTGAGTCGGTCGCGTTTTATATACCCCCAGGATTCGGACATGGATTCAGCGTTTTTTCTAACGAGCCTGCACTTGTGCTTTATAAGGTGACTGATAAGTATGATCCCGAGTCTGAGTGCGGAGTTCATCCGCTTGATCCAGGTTTAGCGATCGATTGGCAGAAACAGCCCGGTGTGGCGGCGTGGAGTCTTTCTGAGAAAGATCAGCGGTTGCCGCTTTTTTCAGAGTATGTGCCTTAATTGACAGAATCTTACCTATCTTGTTATGAGATTTCTCATCGCAAAAACGAGAGCTTAGAAAAATTCCGGGGGCCTAATGTCGAATCAAGGTGTGAAGTGGTTTAAACAACTCTTTGGAGTTGTTTTAGTTTTGATGGGGATGAGCTTTCTATCGCCCCTAGCTCATGCCCAGCTGCCTTCGAATATGGTCGTGCTGACTCTCCACACCGCACAGGCAAGCTATACGATGAGCATTACCACGGACGGAAAAGTCACTCGCACGCAGTTCCCTGTGAAGTCTAAGCAGGTGAATGCAAATTTGTATCCACCGGTAGATTTTGATCCCATTACTTTAGACGAAGAACAGGTAGTGGAATTAAAAAGACTCATTTCTTTAGTGATGGCTGAAAAAACAGCACTGTCTGTTAGAGCGCGAAAATTTACACCCGAGGATAAATTTGGTTCTATTGTCATCTATGAGTTGGCTGGTGGTCTTTTGACCGGGACTATTTTACGAGACGCTACGATTGAGAGTTCAGGCGGTTGGTTCTCTAAGAAGAAGAAAGAGCTGCTAGTAAAACGAGTTATCTCTAATGCCGCTCAGAGCATTGAAAATCAGTTTCTAAGGCCATATCTAACTGATTTCTATACGGATCTGTGAGCGCAGTGGACGCGTGGCCACGTTGCCGGCAACGTAAAAGCGTGCGAAATCCGTGCGGATGTTGATAAAATAAGGGACTCTGTGAGCTTTTTTCGGTCAGGTGAAATTTTACGGCACCATCACTTCGCGATAAAGTTTAAGAGTCTTTTCTCTACGTAAACCACTCGGGATATTTCTTTGCCCTCTAATTGCGACTTCACCGCAAAAACTTCCTTAGCAGCGCTCTCAATTTCAGCTTGGGTAGCGGCAGTGGAAACCTCGATCGTGCCGCGAGTTTTTCCTAGGACTTGAATAGCGATTGTGACCAAGTCTTCTTTTGCTAACTCGGGATCGTGCGCGGGCCAGGGTGCGTACGACAGAGACTGCGATTGTCCACAAAGCTGCCACAGTTCTTCTGCCATATGAGGAGCAAAAGGGGCCAAAAGCTGCACGAAAATCGAAGCGCACTCTTTAGGTAAGCCGCCAGATTTAGTGAAATGATTGATACAAATCATCATCGCAGAAATGCCGGTGTTAAATCGCATGGACTCAATCGCGTCTGTGACCTTGGCTATGGTCTGATGGAGAGATTTCAGATCGTCTTTTGTGGGGGGGGAGTTTTTTAGTGCAAGCTCACCGTTATCCTGAACAAAGCACCGCCAAGTGCGCTGAAGAAAACGATAAGAGCCCTCGATCGCTTTTGTGGACCAGGGTTTATCTTGAGAGAGTGGACCCATAAACATTTCATACACTCTGAGCGTGTCCGCACCGTATTCTGCGATAATATCGTCTGGGTTAATCGTATTGCCGCGCGATTTTGACATTTTCTCGCCGTCTTCACCTAAGATCATCCCTTGATGAACAAGCTTCTGAAAAGGCTCCGATACTGGCACGAGCTCGGCATCGTAGAGAACTTTTGTCCAGAACCTTGAATAGAGTAAATGCCCGACTGCGTGCTCTGGACCACCGACGTAAAGATCGACAGGCATCCAGTATTTAAGTGCCTCAAAATCAAACGGAGCTTTATCGTTTTTAGGATCACAGAACCTGAGGAAATACCAACTCGAAGCCGCAGAGCCAGGCATGGTGTCTGTCTCACGAAGACCATCCCCTTTTTCGCCTGAAACTTTTAACCACTCGTGCGCAGATCTGAGCGGACTTTCTCCCTTTTCTGTGGGTTCGTAGGTCGTAACCTGAGGGAGGGTGACTGGTAGATCTTGATCGGAGACTAAGCCTAGAGACCGATCGGGGTAATGGATCACTGGAAAAGGCTCGCCCCAGTATCTCTGTCTGGAAAACAACCAGTCTCTAAGTTTGTATTGTACCTGCGATTGACCGAATTTATTTTCTTCAGCAATTGCAATTATTTTTGCAGTGGCGCTGTGAGAATCAAGGCCGTCTAAATGGCCAGAGTTTCTGCACACGCCGTCTTCAGTGAAAGCGGCGGTTGAAATATCTGCTAATGCCCCATTTTTTGGAAAAATGACCTGTTTAATCGGTAAATCAAATTTTCGTGCAAAATCGTGATCTCTTACATCATGCGCTGGAACCGCCATCACGGCACCTGTTCCGTAGTGGGCAAGGACGTAGTCAGAGGTCCAGACAGGAATTTTTTCACCTGTAAGTGGGTGTAAGACGTTTACACCTAAGGATACGCCTGTTTTTTCAGTGTTCTGGTCTTGTCTGGCGATCTCGGATTTTTTTGAGGCCAAAAGAACATAATCATCCACCGCAGTTTGTTGAGCTTTTGAGCGAATTTTTTTTGTGAGTGTGTGTTCTGGGGCGAGAACAAGATAGGTAACGCCGTAGATGGTGTCTCCTCTTGTTGTGAAGACGGAGATCACTTCTTCGCTATTTTCTATTTTGAAGTCGGCTTTAAGACCTGTACTTTTTCCTATCCAATTTCGTTGTAAATCTTTTGTGCTCTCAGGCCAATCAAGAGCGTCTAGATCTTGAAGTAATCGCTCGGCATAGGCTGTGATTTTTAACATCCACTGCTTCATGGGAACTCTATAAACAGGGTGCCCGCCGCGCTCGCTTTTGCCGTCGACGACTTCTTCGTTAGCTAAAACCGTTTTTAACTCAGGACAGAAGTTCACAGCGACCTCTGTCTGGTAAGCTAAACCACGCTCGTAGAGGCGTTTAAAAATCCACTGTGTCCAGCGATAATAGTTAGGCTCCGCGGTGGATAGCTCTCGTGACCAATCAAAGCTAAATCCAAGTGATTTTAGCTGACGTTTAAAAGTCACAATGAGTTCACGGGTGGTGAGTTGCGGGGCTGTGCCTGTTTTAATGGCGTGTTGTTCAGCTGGTAAACCAAATGCGTCCCATCCCATGGGATGAAGAACGTTGTAGCCACGCGCTCTTTTGTAGCGGGCCATGATGTCGCTAGCGGTATAGCCCTCTGGATGGCCCACATGAAGGCCAGACCCCGAGGGATAGGGAAACATATCGAGGCAATAGTACTTGGGTTTATTTTTATCTAAGACTGATTTAAAGGTCTGTTCTTTGTCCCAGAAAGCCTGCCATTTTGGTTCAATGATCTTGTGGTTGTACATCATGCGTGTCGCATGATACGAGAGGAAGCAATCAAATGGAATCCCTGAACAAAGATCATCCGCATTTAAGTGTAGATTTTTTGGTAACCGACAAAATGTTAGAGGGCCCGTGCGCTCAAGAACGGTACGGTGTAAGCAGTATTTGTTTTGGATGTGGTCCCGCACAACCTCTGGGATTGAAAGTAAGGACTTTTGAGGTGTTAGGACAGAGTGAGTCTGGTTTTGTGACTGTGGCAAAATGGCACCCCGAACCCCATCATGCGGCCTTTCCTGGAATGCTAAATGGTGGGATTATAGGCGCGATTTTGGATTGTCATAGCAACTGGACCGCGGCTTTAGCGCTTCGGCAGCGCTTGAACCTTGAAAGTGCACCTTGTACGGTCACCTCGAGTTTCAAGATTACACTTTTAAAGCCCACTCCATCTCAAGGTGTCGTTACTTTAAGAGCAGTTCCACATTCTATAGAAAAGGATCGTTTTGTCGTTATTCATGCCACATTAGAAGCAGGCGGAGTAATCACGGCGACCTGTGAGGGACTGTTTGTAGCGGTCAAAGAAGGCCATCCAGCCTATCACCGCTGGTAGTTTAAAAATGGGCAAATATAGGGGTGATGATGAGGATTGGTTAGACGAAGAGGGCGACAAAAAGAACCCTAATCGCGCGGCTTCGAGAGTGAAACCTAAACCTAAGGTCACATTTTTATCTAAAGAAAGCGCAAACGCTAAAGTGATTGAGGTCTATCCGCAGCGCGCCAGAGTGCGGATGCTGTTGGACGGCGCTGTAAGGGATGTAGGTTATCGAAAATCTAAAATCCCTACTGCAGAGATACAAGAACGCGCTCCTGTAGCCGTAGGTGATTTTGTGCAAGTTGGGGGAGTGGAGGGCTCTTATCAAGTGGAAGGCGTATGTGTAAGGGAAAACGCCTTTTCAAGACCAGCGCCGCATACTCAGAAAAGACACGTTCTAGCTGCAAATATTGATACGATCGCAATTGTTTCGTCGACTCGGTCGCCTGATTTTTCGCCTGGTTTACTGGATAGATTCTTAGTCTCTGCGCACGCCTCACATATTGAGCCCACTTTAATTGTAAATAAATCTGATCTTATTGCTGATCAAACCTCAGGCGAGTGGCAGGAATACATACGGCTTGGATATAAAGTCTATCTCGTGTGTTCGAAGGACCCGGATTCACTTTTAGACCTTAAATCGTGGTTATTAAATAAAACAGCTGTCTTCTGCGGGACCTCTGGCGTTGGCAAAACGTCCTTGCTTCGTGGGTTGCTTGGAGACCCTAGCATTGGTCGAATCGCAGAGATCAGTGAGAATACCGGTCGAGGCGTTCATACGACAACAAGTTCGATGTTCATACACGGAACGGACTGGGTGGATACTCCTGGAATTAGAGAACTAGGTCTATGGCAGATCGCCCGGTCAGATCTGAGAGAGTATTTTCCTGAGTTTCGAGATCTCTCCTGCCAGAGTACGGGTTGTCTTCATTTAGAGCTGTTGGATGAGTGCGATGCAAAGAGTCTGTTTCGTTGGCCTAGTTATATTCGTATTTTTAACTCGTTAGATGCTTAATTCTTTATTATATAGCCATGCATGAAAGCTATTTATGAAATTTCTACGCGAGCTACTTTAGTTGCTCTTCATTCGCTAAAGGGATTCGAGGAGCCACATCCGCATCGTTTTGAGTTTGAGTTTACGCTTGAGGGAGAGCCCATAGAGGGTAGGGTAGTGGATTTTCCAGTTTTTGAGAAAAGTGTTCAGGAGTTAATGAAGCCTTTTCATGGAAAATATCTTAACGATAGTGCTTTGCTGTCTGAGGATGCGAGGCGATTTCCTACCTCTGAAACGCTGTCGCGCTATTTTGGCGAGGAATTTCGATTAAAAATTCTACCTATTTTAGCGGCATCCAATCCGAGTGTTAGATTGAGCGCAGTGTCTGTGACCTTGAGGAGGCCAGAGGGCCAAGATTTTGGAACCGCAAAATTTCGGTATCTAAGCACGGTGTTGGTGCTAGGACTGATGCTTTTTGGCTGCAAGACAGGGAGTAATCGCAGTGATAGCCTGTCTGCAGTGGGTTATAGGACCCCGATGAGCGAGCACTACGGAGCGTCTAAGAATTTTGTAATTTCAGCGCAAGGTCCTGAGACCGTGCGGATTGCAACAGAAGTCTATCAGCGTACAAAGAGTCTACCTGATGCCATGATCGCAGCCTCTTTTGCGATTTCTGTAGAGCGGATTCAGTCCACAGGTCTTTCCGGTGGAGGGAGGGTTTCTTAACTTCAGGGATGGGCGCACCGGGACCGTTGAAACTCTAGATTTTAGAGAGCGAGCGCCTAGCGGGATGAAGTTAGACTTGTACCGAAATGAGAAGGGCGAGCTTGATGGGTCTAAGCTTGAGGATGGCTATTTATCTGTCGGAGTTCCTGGAATGGTTCAAGGAATGTATGAGTTCCACCGTAAATACGGCAAGTCTGCGTGGAAAGATTTAGTTCTTCCGGCAGCAGAGATTGCGGAGCGAGGGATTACGATAAGCCGCCTACAAAGTGAGGAAATTAGAGAGGTAGAGGCTGACCTAAAAAAAGATCCTCTTCTGCACCAGTTGCTGACACGCGAGAGCGGGGAGTGGCTGAAAGAGGGCGATGTTTTAAAACAATCGGATTTAGCGCGAATTTTAAGAGAAATTGCAGATAAAGGGCCTAGGGGTATTTATCAGGGTGAGTTTGCTCGTGAGTTGTTTAAGCTTTATAGCGAAAAGCGTCCTGGCTATTTTTCAAAAAAAGACTTCTTGAATATCAAAACCAGATGGCTCCAACCGCTAAAATTTCGTTACCGAGGGATGGACGTGTACACGATGCCACCACCTAGTTTTGGTGGGATCATTGTGCGAGACGTGCTTTATTTTGCTGAGAAAGATAACCTTAGGCCGTTTGGATACCCGAGCGTAGAGGCACTAAAAACGATCGTGAAAGCTGGATACATCGCGTTTCGAGACCGAAAAATTTACGGCGGTGACCCAGAGATTCATCGAATTCCCGTGCAGAAATTAATAAGCGCTAAACATTTAGATGAGAGTGAGCGTGATCCGGAGCTTTAAAAAACGCTATCTCATGGGGTGGAGCCTACACAGACCACGAACATCAGCATGATGGACAACAAAGGTAATATGATTGCTACCACTCAAACAATTAATGGGTTGTTTGGAGCGATGCGAATGGTGCCAAATACTGGGGTTATTTTAAACAACGAGATGGATGACTTTTCTCTAGAAGGACATCCGAATAACTTGCCTGCGGCGGGAGGAGTGCCGCGAAGCTCGATGGCACCGACGTTGATCTTAAAAAAGTCTAAACCGATGATGGTAGTAGGAGCACCTGGTGGAACTCAAATTCCATCTTGTATCTCGCAGGCGATTTTGGCCAAATATGAGTTTAATCTTAAGACAAGAGAAATTCTAAATGTACCGAAAGTCCATTTTCCGCAGAACGACAAAATTCTTATGCTCGAGTCGGTTTTTTTTGCATCAGACTTTATCGAAAGAGCGCGTTCCATTGGACCAGAAGTTAAAGTTGAAGAGATCTGGTGTTTAACACAAGCCGTGTCTCAAGATGAAAAAAGTGGACTCTTAGAAGGAGTGGCTGATCCAAGAGATGACGCCGCTAGGGTGGGAGTTCTGGATTAACGTTTGTAGAGTGTTATCTGAGCCCAAAGTTTGCAAAGCACTTGGGCCCTATGCACACAAACAAAAATCACACGATTTCAAATGACCTAAAACAGTTATCAGATAAGGCGCTCCTTGTGGAGACAAGGAATGCTTCTCGGGCTGAGAAAGAAGCGACACTAAAGCTGCTCACATACTTAGACGAGGTCAATACGAGAAGGCTTTATGCCATCGAGGGGTATGCTAGTCTTTATGAGTTCACACATAAGGGCTTAGGTTACTCTGAATCACAAGCAACAGAGCGGGTGAATGCTGTGAGGCTGATGAAAAAAAGTACCTCCGTGAAAGCGCATTTAGACTCGGGCAGTCTGACTCTTAGTACGGCCTCACAGATTCAGCGATTTCTTACGTTAGAGGGTAAGCACACTGGGCAGGTGCCAGTAGCTAAAAGAGACGCGATTATTTCAGAATGCTTAAATCTCTCAAAACGTGAGGCAGAAAGAGTGCTCAATAAACACGCATCAGTGGCTACGAAGCGAAGCTTGAAAGAGCGCATTAGAGCTGTGGGAGTAGAGCATCTCGAGTTAAAAATTGTGTTGTCTAAGGAGAGTGCAGTAAAGTTTAACCGAGCTAAAGAGTTAGTAGCGTATAAATCACTAGAGGATCTTTTTTCTAAAGCCCTTACCGTACTCATTGAAAAAGAGGAGCGCAGGCTTGGTAAAACAGGCGATGAATCAACGTTGCCGGCAACGTTGAAAGATGAGCAGGGACCAAAGGCTAGCGCTCCTATACAATTGAGCACGGAACCTAAAACACCGAGTGGGAGACCGGTAAGCAGATCTCGTTATATCCCGGTGCCATATCGAAGGGCGATCTATTCTCGGTCAGGCGGACAGTGTGAGTGGCGTCATCCGGACACAAACATACGATGTCAGTCGCGGAGTCATTTGAATGTTGACCACATTAAACCTCTGGCACTAGGAGGACTCACTGAGTTTCAGAATCTAAGGCACCTCTGTGCATCCCATAACTGGCGCGCTGCAATTGAGGCAGGAATTGCGGTAGAAATAAATAGCGACCGCATCGAAGAGGAAAGGTTTCTGAATTCCGTGCAGGAGTTCGCGGAGAAATCCACCAAGCCACCGCAATCGATGCAGTAGATGCAACGGAGAGTTGTCCTATGGCGCCGAATTAATGTCTGCGTTGATAAACCAGTTTAAGCTACGTTTACTTAACTTAACTTAACTTAACTAAATACAGATCAGACTTCTAGGAACGAGTTAAAGCGGTTATTCGCTAGGCAAATACTTCAGGGTTACGCTGGGTACGAAGGCTTGTTGTGAATAATCCTGAAGGAATTTGCGGTCGAGCACGAACATACCGTTTTCATAGGCCTCGCTGCCCCAAGAATTCTGCACAAGGAGGTACTTTATGTTGCCTTTGTCATCTAAACGGAAGCCCTTAAGGACGACTCCATGACTCCCGCCCATATTTTCTCTAGGACTCGTCGGTCTGAAACCCACAGAGTTATTGTATTTAAGTAGCTACTTTGATTGGTTGTGACTAGTTGAGTAAGATAACTGAACGGGTATGTTATTTTCTATATTAGAAATAATCAGGCTCTCAAGAGCAGACCGATTAGAAGGCTCTTTGCTTCTGCGTTGAATTTTTTTTGGACTCCTGCTCTGCATATCATTGAAGATCGTAGCAAAGCTTAGGTCTAATCGAGGTTGAACACTCTGGTTATAATCACCCCCGGATGGTTGCTCTAAATTTCTTGGAGTTACGCCATCAAAAGAATCTCTTAAAAGCTTGATCGTCGGATCATAACCATGCTTCTTCACGTAGCTGTCGATTGCACCACCATTTAACTCTGCAGGAAATTGATACTTTCCCGAGGTTACGATGCCATGCTGTGATACAAGGTCTACAAATATTTCAAAATGAGCACCCTCTTCCACTTTAAAATGCGCACCCTCTTGCAATGATGAGCCCCGCTGTAGTTGCTTTAAGAGGTGTTGAGCGAAATAATAATTAGGTTCTAAGAATTCGTTTGGTCCCAAATAGTTCAGATTCTTTAATGCCTGCGATACTCCAGGAGTACTCGCATGAGCCCAGCAAGAGCCATGACAGCCCTGATTAAGTACCGGCCCTGCCTCGATGACTTTGTCCCACTTTATAGTGCTTGGTTTAATGTTTCCACGAATCGCTCTATCGTGCGCTTTCGCAATCAGAGTGTAGATTCGTGATTCAGATTGCTTAAACGCATCAGAGATTTTTTCTTTAAACTTACTGGCTGCGTATTCGACCGCTTTGGTTTGTTTTATGGCTGTTGTTGTTAGTTTATATTCAGCCACTTCCCGAGCGTTCGGGAGCCGTAATGATCTAAGAGTAGTGGGCTCTAATGTCACGGGTTGTCCGAAGCGGTCAACTCCGCCCAAATATAATTCGAACCCTTGATGATCATAAGTAAATAACTGAGTCACTTTTACTACCTGCGGTTTCCCGTTAGGCGTCGCGATTACCACTAAATTGTCGGAATCCAGGCGACTTAGCGCATATGTATGAAGCTTAGCTTCTACTTCACCTGCCTTCAAAGGTTTCACGCCTTCGCGGTTAGCGGAGTAGTAGCTATGCATTGTGTGAATCCTTTCGGCTTCATCCAGTTTCCGTTTTTCAAAAGATGCCGATTCTTTTAGAAACTGGTCGCGGTATCGCTTGTTTTCTAGAATTTTTCTACGCTCACTTGTACTAGAGGCGTGAAACAGCGACATCGCGATCCCGCATCGTGCATCTACGAAACCGCAAGCCAAACTAAACGCCTCAAAAGAAGCCCTAATCTGAGAGGGTTGAAGTCGAGCCCACTTGGTGAGGGACTCCATTTGTTTGGTAGTGATGGTACCGGTGATCTGTTTGCCGACACCGCTTAAACGAACAACTTGAGGTAACACCAAAAAAGCAGCATCCCACCAGATGGCCTCACGATTTTGCGAGCGCTCCGATTTTTTAGTCTGGACATCTGAGGTTTTAAAACCGCCGCCAGTAAGATGCGAATTCGTGAGCTGCATGAGCTCTTGCGATAGAGAGACTTCGTTTGAAGTATGCTGCATGATTCCAGCCGCAAAAGCGGTTTGTCCAACACGAGAGGAGAGAAATTTTCCAAGCATAAGCCTGGAGGCAAAGAGTCCTGAGCCCTCATAAGCCATAATTTCAGGCAAAGTCGCTCCTAGACTTACGACTACCGACGCAGTCATCGCTAAGTGAATTGCTTTTTCATTCACAGCCTCACGTTTCTTACTAAAATCAATCGACTTTAGCGCCTCACAAACCATGTGAGCGTAGTCCGGCTGCTCTGTCAGGACACGACCAACGGCGGCTGGATGAAACCGGATTAGATCTTGATACTAGTCGCCGCTAGAATCGACATACTGCTCAAAAGCGAGGCTATCATCGGTCGCTGTTGAAAACGCCCTGTTTAAATATCCAGCCGATTGAGAGATTGCTTGTCGATAATCGCCGAGCACCTCAGTGACGAGTTTCTCGGGAAAAAAATTTGGTTTTCTGTTTTTCTTAGAAAAATCATTAATCTTCGGATGCCCCTTTAGCAGAAGCTGCCTAAGCTTTTCTGTGTCATTCAGTGACGCTTCGTAGGCGAGCGCTTCCTTCTGTAAGTAGGGTTTAAGGTTTAATATGCCGCTATGTGTGCAAAAATTTTTTTTGCGATCGAACGCATTCGTATTCATCCGGCAGATTCGGTCGACGATAGGTAAGACAAAGCTCTTTCCACTTACACTAGATGTAGAAGAAACCTTGGTGATTACTATTTCCGTGCGAATCAGATCTTTTAGCGCCTCTATATACACCCGCTCGGCGAGAGAGCTTTTTGCAGAGCTGCGAGTGTGAATGGGCACAAGAGGTGCGGTCTCAGGTTTTAGGAACCATGAAGGGAGTGTGGGTCTAGCGAGAGTTGTTTGATTCTCTGCAATCTCACACTGTTCGATGCTCTCACCACCAGCGCGGTTTCTTCGATTCACGGCTCTGACGTTTTCTAAAATGCGAGCTCTGGTGGTATGCGGATCATTGGTCTCAAGAGAGCATTTGTTTAAAATATTTTTTGCATCGTTCACACTGGTTGCGTGGGATGAAAAAGCAGCTGAAATACTAAAGAAAATAATTCCGAAGAAATGAACCTTTGGAGGGCTCTTCACCACTAGGCTTTTTCTGAAGTATGGGTGGTGCCAACGCAGTATATTCACTCTCTAATCTATCGGTGTTTAACGGGAATCACTCAATGTGTCGCGGTTGACCTTCAGAAACATCCGTTACGGCCATGGAACACGCAGATTGCAGAACTCCCGATCACAAGAAAGCCTCTGTAAAGTGGGTCATTTGTGACACAATCGACAGGTCAAGTGCGTCTAAGCATACTCATAAGAGTCAAGGCTTAGACAGGAGTCCTAGCTGGTTTATAAGGGCATACTCCTGATAAGTGGAGAATGCACAAGTGAGTAAAAGAATTAGTTGGCTGATTTAGTGAGTAGGTTAGTTAGTAAATTGGTTAGCAAAAAGGGTTAGAGAAAAGGGTTAGAGAAAAGGGTTAGAGAAAAGGGTTAGAGAAATAGCTCGTCGGTGGGACTGAAGTGCATAGGGGGTTAACATACTTATGAAGATAGAAAATTCTACACTCCTAAGATTTAGCCTTAGTGTATTTACGTTTATAGCAACGAGTCCTTCCCTTGCCCAGTTCAACGCCGGCACTCAGATGCGGGTGAACATGGACATGACGGAAATTGAGCGTATTAACGCACTTGAAAGACAGGAATTAGAAAATATCACTAAAACTTGTCCTAAGGCTGTCTCATCTTCAAGCCGAGCACATGTTTCGGGTGTTGCAGACCGTAGACTTACAGACCTAACACTTGATGAGCTGAAACGGTTTAGTGAGCAAAGCTTTCAGCTTGTACATGTATTCAGTAACGGTGATACCCCGTCGGCGGTATTTGAGACTACGTGTATGACTAGCTGTAAGGAATATCTTACGAACATACAGAGCCTTTTAATTAAAAAAGCTGGTACTGCTGTAGAAAGTTCACCAAGTAAGGGTTCTCAGGCAATCAATACACAAAGCTCAATGGAAGCCGCTAGTGTAGTAAGCGGTATTGAAGCCTCAACCATTTCTATCGGTCCGAAAATTAGTGCAGCGCTAAAAAATTACATAGATAGCACGGACTTTGCTGCAAACAGGGTAAGCATATTATCGAGTTATCCTACACTTAAGAAATATGCAGACTTGATAATTGATAATTCGGCAACGCAGGACCAAAAAAATGCGGCATGGGATTTCCTAGTCGACACAAATAAAAAGGCTCAAAAAAGCGGACAAACATTCCCCATGAAAGTCACAGCCCCCGCCATCGCAGCAGCACCAGTGGAAACTCCAGGCAAACAAGACGCACAAACAGCAACCCAAACACCATCAACCACTGTGGTTTCATATACTCCAGGCGCCACATGTCAGCGTATCGTGGATATTTTAAAAGGCTCTACTGTAAATCAATTAGCTCAAGTTAAAGGCTCGCAGGCATGTCTATTAGCGGCAATGGAAGAACTGCCGAGCCAGTTCACTTATGCCCAAGAAAACCTTTGTCAGAAACACAAAAATGAACTGGACTACCTGAGAGGTCGCAAAGACGCCCTAGCCCGCAACATCGAAGCGGCTCACGGCATCTGCCCAGAATGCCTTGTTAAATCCCAAGCTAACGAGCGAGGCAGTAGGTTCTTAGAAGGTTTCAAGACGGTCAGTGGTGCGCTCGCTCCTGCAGCCCAATTAGGATTACAAGGATATTTCGCCAATCAACAAACAGCTCAGTTTATCGGCGCTAACCAATGGAACCAGAATATGCATATGCAACAACGTGCGCAGTATCTGGATTTCTGTAGAACCTCGCAGCTTCCGTGCGGGACAGGAAACTCTAATTTCGGGCAGTGGGGATTTGCAAATAGCGGTAATAACGGCTGGAATCAGGGTTGGAACCAAGGTTGGAACCAGGGCGGAAATATGTTTGGTAATCCTTGGATGAACATGGGCGGTGGAAATCAGTTCGGTAACCCATGGATGAACATGGGCGGCGGAAACATGTTCGGTAACCCTTGGATGAACATGGGCGGTGGAAACATGTTCGGTAACCCTTGGATGAACATGGGCGGCGGAAACATGTTTGGTAATCCCTGGATGAATAACGGTTTCATGGGCTAGTGCTCTCACACGAGTAGATCATGAAGACCCTACCCTTTATTGCTTTCATGATCCTAGGCTCTGCCGAAATAGCATTCTGTCAGACGTCCAAACCCACCCTTACCACTGAGCTAAGCGCGTGTTTCCAAGCCGGACTCAAAGAATCCATCCCTCAGAAGCTACATAACGCCTATTTAAAGCCACTTTTAGAAAACCATCAGACCTATTGTGAGGCAGGATCTGGGGAACCGTTGCCAAAAAAAACATTACCAAGCGTAGTCACTCTAGATTTAGAAAAAAAACCATACACGAAAAAACCATCTGGTCCACCGCAAGCAACCTTGCTTAAACTTCGGGATTCTATCGCCCACGAGTCCATGGTGTCGATTGCACACACCTATACGGATATATTCTGCGGGATAAAATGGGAGAACAAAGAAAAGCCGTCGTGCGATGGGACTTTTGTTTTTAATCAATTGTTTGAAAACGCCGAATTTAAACCAGGATATCCCGGCTCAAAACACTCGCGATTTGATAGTGCTTATAAAGACGATTTCACTAAGAAGTTAAATTCACTCGTAGCCCGAGTCTCAGCCCGCGCGAAAACTGAGAATGAAGTGATGGAGCGTCTAAATATCCTCCTCCTAGAAACCCACCAAGAAATAGCAGCGCATCGCAAGGTTCCACAGCACTCAGTAAACCCAAAGTTTGAGTCCTTAGAGGAACAAAAAGCAAAAACGCTCGGTCAGGGTGCAGAAAAACTTTCTGACATCATTGATTTTCAGAAGAAATTTGCTCACAAAATCTCTGAACGCATTGCCCAAGAACCTGCGCTACGAATCGCTTATACGCTCAAATTTGAGTCCTGGTTAAAAGACGCACTCAAATACGAGTTAAAATTTCCAAAACCCTCCCGTGCCCCAAGCCTCAACAAAAAAACCTTCCAGTCCTTCAAGCTTCATCTCCTAAACCCAATTGTAAACGGAGGACAGTTTGTAGCGTCCAATCAGCGGGTACGCACGACGTTTGATCCTAATATTTCAAACGATGAGATCCTCGCAGACGTACAACACCTCATCGCACAACGCCCCGCGGCTTCGGGTCGCGCGCTAGCCAAATTACCTGAGTCAAAGCCCTTTGTGTGCGAGGCACTTAAGCGCATCGCGCGTGATTTAAAAACGAAAGAAAACACTCAGAAATTTATCGACTACTCAGCTACCGGGCTTGCCATTGCTTCTCTCCTAAGTGGCGTAGGCAGTCTTGCTGGTGTTGCAGCGTTAAGCGCACCAGGAGTGGTACTAGGAGGAGCGGCGTCGCTCTTAGATGCTACTTCGAACTCGCACGCAGTTGGTAATCTCAGAGACGCTATCACATTTAATAGTGCTCAAATCGCTTCCTTTGGTACCCAAGAAGTTTCCAGTCAACCGCTTAAAGAAAACATCGAAGAGATGAACGAACTGAAAGAAAGAGCGCTTACGAATGTAGGAGTTCAACTAGGAGCAGCAGCTCTAGGTGCGGTCCCAAAGCAGCTTAATAAATTAGTTTTAAAATCACCCCGTTTCACGAAACCTCGCATTTGTTACGTTCACGGGGACGATACCGTTTATCAAATCGACCTCTTCGATGACGAGTTACAATCTGTGCGCCAAATCACAAGAGAGCCTGAGCACACAGAAGGCATTGCAACGATAAACTATAGCTTTAGAGATCCACTCCAGAAGAAAAAACTGTTGCTCGATAATGTCGCGGTTGCGGAAGAATACCGCGGTCAAGGTGTTCAGCAGATGCTGTTTAAAGAGCTACTTGAAGCAAACCCACAAGTCATCAGTGTTTATGGATTCTTCACGGCAACCAATCAACGTGTGACAACGCTTAAGTTTATAGAACTTTTAAAAAAACATCCGAAATTCATCCCAGGTGAATTGGATAAAACCACAGTCTACAGACTTTATAACGACAATGCCGCACTCTTTAAATGTTGCAGTAAATTCCTAAAGCACCTGCAGACTACAGACCCCGGTGAAATCGATCGATTGATTGAAAGCGCGATAAAAGAAAGCCCTTTCTGGAAGGGCCTTAGTAAGTTTGGGTTCAATAAGATTTGTGAAAACCGTAGCAACCTCACCAATAACAGTGGCGCATTTTTTCTATTTATTTCGTTCGCCCTCTGCCGCTGAGTGCAGATCCGGAATATGCGAACTCAGAGTGGAAGTCGCTATCGGTTCTGAGAGCGGAAACCGTTGTTAGGCTTTCAGCTCCTGTTACTAAGAGTTAGTCTAGGTAACGTTTTTTGCTATTTTCGTTACTTACGTGTATTCTAAGTAACATATGGGACGTTCGGGTAAATTTCTAAGGCATTTGAAGGGCTACAAAGCATTTAGCCCAGCACCCTTGCCGCCCGCCAATCCTCCTCTTTTGCAGGACGAAGAACTTACTCAGCTTTTAGCTCAGGCCAATCTTGCGATAGGAAGGCTGAGCGGACTTTCGGCTATCATTCCAGACCCAGATCTTTTTGTTTACCTTTATGTCAGAAAGGAAGCGCTGCTTAGCTCGCAAATTGAAGGTACACAGTGTTCGCTTGAAGACGTTTTAAACCCTGATGTTGAACCCATTTCAGATTCCTTGCATCACGACCTCGCAGAGGTATCAAACTACGTAAAAGCGATGAACGCTGGACTGAAGCGCCTAGAAAAGCTTCCTATAGGCACTCGCCTCATTAAAGAAATGCACGCAATCTTAATGAAAAGAGTTCGCGAATCAAACAAAACGCCAGGAGAATTCAGACGCTCTCAAAATTGGATCGGCCGACCAGATGCAACGCTCGCTACTGCCGAGTTTGTGCCTCCGCCACCTGAGGATGTAGATCCGTTGATGTCTGATCTTGAAAAATTTATTCACCAAGACGACCGGACACCGGTACTCATTAAAGCTGCGCTCATTCACGCGCAGTTTGAAACAATTCACCCCTTTTTAGATGGAAACGGACGTCTTGGTCGCCTTCTAATTACCTACTTGCTCTGTTATTGGAAGGTGCTTGATAAACCGCTTCTCTACATCAGTTATCATTTCAAAGCGAATCGAACTGAATACTATGCCAAGCTTATGAACATACGAATGCGTGGCGAGTGGGAAGCTTGGGTAAAGTTTTTCCTTCGGGGCGTAACGGAAAGCGCTGAAATGGCGACACAAACAGCGACGGAAGTGCATCATCTCCATTTGAAAGATCGTGAACACATTCATAATAGTAAGCCGAGCGCGTCGATCCTATCGGTGTACGAACGGTTTTGCCGTGAACCCATCCTGACCAATGCCATTTTGGTTGAACGCCTTGAATCAACTAAGCCAAGAGTCCAGAGGGCTTTAGATGCGCTTGTCGAAATGGGATTGCTTCATGAAGTTAGTGGTAAAAAACGAGGGCGTCGTTATGCCTATAAAAAATATTTAGATATCTTGACCCGTGACACGACCACTAAAATTGGATGATCAGAAATGTACTTGAGACGCTCAACCGAAAGTGCGTCAAGTCTCGTTTATTTCGCTTTTTTCACCCTAAACCCAGCCCTAGGTGAGATTTTTACACAAAAAGTGTGTTTTTTTGCAGACACCCCTAAAGTTTTTTACCCATCAGACGATACATACAGTGTCTAGGCCATGAGGGACTTTGGTGGGTACTCTAGGCATAGGCGTCTTGACTGAGGACCATTGTTCTTCCTCCGAAAAGGCTGCGAGGTGGCAGTCGAATTAGGGTACAGCAGGAATGAAGAGTGGTCCTCGTCCTTTTTTAAGCCCCCTATCTAGCAAAATCCCTCCTTCTTCTGTAACTACACCCTCATCACTATGAATCCATCACGCGTCACCCTTTCGCACTTAGGTATTGCTGTAAACGCCCCCGAGGAAGTTTTAAAGTTATTAAACATTCTTGGTTTAACAAAATCTCATGAAGAAAAAGTCACTTCCCAAGGTGTCATGACCCATTTTGTAGATCTAGACGGAAGCGCCCCCACTTTAGAGCTCCTAGAGCCTCTCAAAGAATCCGGACCCGATGCCGTCATTGCGAAGTACCTAGCGACTAAGGGCCCAGGCGTTCATCACCTAGCATTTCAGGTCAAGGCGCCTGAGCGACTGTCCTCACTCTGCGAAGAGCTTTCGATCAAAGGATACCGACTCATTTACCCAAAACCCGTCAAAGGTGCCCACGGCGCTTTAGTGAACTTTATTCATCCGAGGTCAGCAGGAGGCCTACTGTTTGAGTTACTTGAGTTTTGCTCCGAAACAGACGAGAAGTAAGGTGAAAAAGGTAGGGCCTCTGTAGTGATTTCATTTCGATTATCCCCTGGTGTTAAGATCCTTTTAGGAACGTATTTTGCCGTTTTTCTCCTTCAGAACATTGTGGATCGCTGGCTAGGAGGAAACATCTTAGGCACTCTTGGGCTCATCCCGGCTAAGTTTCTTTTTGAAGGGGCGATCTGGCAGTGCCTGACTTACTCGCTCTTGCACGCAGACCCGATGCATCTGTTTTTAAACATGGCAATCTTAGCCTTCGTAGGAACCGATGTTGAGCTTAGCTTTGGGCCTAAGAAATTCTTTTTATTCTACTTCATTGCCGTGGCCTTTGGAGCCGCAAGCTACTTAATGCTTCCGGTCTTTAACGTTTCAGGCACGCTGACGCAGCCTTTAGTGGGAGCGTCTGCCGGGATCTACGGGTTACTCGTGGTTTACGGCGTCGTTTTCGGCGAGCGCGTGATGCACTTCATGTTCGTTGTGCCCATGAAGGCTAAAGTTTTTGTGATGTTTTTGGCCCTTTTTGAACTGATGAGTACGGCGTTCTCATCGAGGGCTGCTATGCTCTCTGGGGTAGCCCACTTGGGTGGGATGCTAGCTGGAGTGGCTTGGCTTGGGTTTGAGTGGTTTCGAGCAGGAGCGCTCGGGGCTAAGCTCTTTAAGAGTCAATTTGGGTTAAAACTAAGGTCAAAACCTAGAAAATCAAAAGCGAAGCTTAGAATTGTTTCCTCAGACAAAGACGATAAAGAAAATCCCCCTAAAATCTGGCACTAGAGGTCCCTTAACTTGATCTTGGCCTAGGAGTTTGATACGAGCCCCTCGTGAAAAACAGCTTCTTTGCGATTTTTGCTCTGATCTCACTCTTCTTAACATCTCAGGCTCACGCTCAGGCCCCAGCGCTCCCCACCTGGGATCCTCAGGGAGGAGCGATAAAATTAAAAAAACACGAAGACATTTCGATTTTTCTTAACTGTGTTCTACGGGCCGATATCGGTGAAAACGCACCCTGCGCGTTTTATGAATTTGTTTATGAAAATAAATCAGACCCCACGAAACTCCAGAAATTTGGCTCCTCTATCACACTTGATGTCACACAGGCGGCAGTGGAATTAGACCGTGAGTTCGATATCAAAAACAAACAAAACCTTGTGAAACCTAGGTACTATTCCACAACTAGAGATGCCTACGGTAACATTGTGCCCATGGTGAAAACCTCTCTAAGCTCTGTGCTGCCTGGTGGTGCAGGAGTATCGCTCATATTAAAAGCGGTAGGCGCTATTGCATGGGGTGAGGTTCTGTTTTTCACAGCAGGCGCCATGGGTGCTGTGTTTGCGACTCCGGTCCTGATCGATTCTGTGAAGTTCCCGTTCCAGTGGTTTCCTTATGCGATCAAGGCTCGCAAGATCAAGCGAATGAACCGAGCCCTAACAGATGCGCTCCCATTTCTGTTAGATTCGACGAAGATAGGCACCTCTCAAGTCTGGGTTCAAAATCGATTCGGGCGCCTGATAAAGTCGTTCGAATCCATCTGGCCCAGTTCCTAGCCCGGCTAAGGGGCTGCCAGAGAGTGCTTTAGTTTGTTGACGAAAGCGCCCAAACTCCCGTAAGTAGAGCCTCTATGGCACTATTACAGGAAGCACAAAAAGAGAAGCATTTCGATCTACGCGTGGTGGAGCGCAATTTATCCAGAAACGTGATCAAAAAATCAGAATTAGATCAATTTCTTAAGTCCCTACCCGATGATGCGGAAGCGGGAATTTATGGCGACGAAGAGGAGCAAACTACTTTAGACGCTCAGCTTGACGGAGCTGGGTCTGAAGAGCCGCTAGCTACAACCTAATCCACCATTCACGAGGTCACCTTTGGAAAAACTAGTCATCTTAGGAACGGGGCCTGCGGGGCTCACGGCTGCGATCTATGCTGCGAGAGCGAACTTAAGTCCTCTGATCGTAGAGGGCGAGCAGCCCGGAGGTCAGCTCACGATTACCACGGATGTTGAGAATTACCCTGGCTTTGAGCACGGGATCATGGGCCCGGAGCTTATGGAGCAATTTCGTAAGCAGGCTCTTAGGTTCGGTACAAGGTTTCAAACGGGACTAGTGACGAAACTTACGACCGCCTCTGGAGTACACACGCTTCATTTAGATAATGGCAGCGAACTAAAGGCTAAAGCGCTTATTATCGCAACGGGAGCTTCGGCAAAATGGCTTGGCCTTGAGTCCGAGAAAACGTTTGGCGGTAAGGGTGTATCGGCGTGCGCAACCTGCGATGGATTCTTCTTTAGAAACCAAGAGGTCGTAGTTGTTGGAGGGGGCGATACTGCCATGGAGGAGGCTAATTTTCTCACAAAATTCGCATCCAAAGTAACCGTCATTCACAGACGAGACACCTTCAGAGCGTCTAAGATCATGCAGGATAAAGTCAGAGCGAATCCTAAAGTTTCGATCCTGACTGATACTGCGATCGAAGAAATTTTAGGTGATAAGTCAGTACACAGTATCCGTATAAAAAATTTAAAAACAGGCGCTGTCTCCGTGATGAAAACCCAAGGTGTTTTTATCGCGATCGGACACGAGCCTAATACCAAAGCATTTCAAGGCATTCTGCCGATGTATCCTTCGGGCTATCTGAAAGTAGAAGCAGGAACATCTAAGACTACGGTGCCCGGCATTTTCGCAGCGGGCGATGTTGCTGATCCCATTTATAGACAAGCCGTAACGGCGGCTGGGACTGGGTGCATGGCAGCGCTCGATGCGGAACGGTACTTAGACCATGAGTGAACAGGTAGAAGTCAGAAAAGAGAAAGCTAAAAAACTCAGAGAGTCTGGCGAGAATCCGTATAAAAACGGCTACGTCCCTGAAGCCTTGGCAGAGGCACTAAATACCAAGTACGGCGCTGAATCTAAGGAAGCGCTAGAAACACTTAAGCCCGTGACTTCGGTAGCAGGCAGAATCGTAGCTAACCGAGACTTCGGTAAAGCTGCTTTTGTCAGGATCCAAGATAGGTCCGGCCATATTCAAGTGTACGCTCAGAAAGATACACTTGGATTAGATAATTACACAAAATTTAGAGAATTAGATCTTGGTGATATTATCTATGTCAAAGGGCACCTATTTAAAACAAAAACAGGCGAACTCAGTGTCTGGGCTTCTCAGATTATTTTGCTCACTAAATCTCTTCAGCCCTTGCCTGAGAAGTTCCACGGTATTCAAGATGTTGAACTGAAGTATCGCCAGCGGTACGTAGACCTCATCGCAACACCAAAGACCCGCGAAGTTTTCCAAATGCGAGCCAAGCTCGTCCAAGAGATAAGAAACTTTTTTCTAGAGCGCGATTTTCTTGAAGTAGAAACTCCCATGATGCACTCGGTTGTAGGTGGCGCTACAGCTAGACCATTTATTACGCATCACAACGCGCTTGATATGCAGCTTTTTCTTCGCATAGCGCCGGAGCTTTATCTTAAACGTCTAGTCGTCGGGGGTTTCGACCGGGTTTTTGAGATTAACCGGAATTTTAGAAATGAAGGAATCTCAATCAAACATAATCCTGAGTTTACGATGCTTGAGTTTTATCAAGCGTATGCCACCTACAAAGATTTAATGATTTTGACAGAAGAGTTGTTTGAAAGACTTGCTCTTTCCACTCACGGCAAGACTGAGATCTCCTATCAAGGAACGCCCATCGAGCTTAAAGGTCCATGGGCTAAAATAGGGTTTGAAGAGTCTATTCTTAAATACTCAGAGTTTAAATCAAAGAAAGACTTGAGAAATGCAGACGCGCTGGTTTCGTACCTAGAAACCAAAGGCATCCCAAGCGCTGATGTCAAACGCGCGCAGGAGAGTGGATGGGGCTCGCTACAGGCATTGATCTTTGATTCAGAAGTAGAGCCTAATTTGATGCAACCTACTTTTATCACGCACTACCCGCTTTCCCTGTCTCCTCTGAGTCGCAGAAACGATGAAGATCCTGAGATCACCGATCGTTTCGAGTTGTTTATTTACGGACGAGAGATGGCGAATGCTTTTTCAGAATTGAACGACCCTGAAGATCAACGCGGAAGGTTCTTAGAACAAACGTTAGCCAAAGCCCGCGGGGATACCGAAGCATCAGACCACGATGAAGACTATTGTATCGCCCTAGAGTACGGTCTCCCACCCACAGCGGGACAAGGCATAGGCATTGACCGACTTGCGATGCTGTTTACCGATTCACCGAGTATTAGAGATGTGATTTTATTCCCTCTCATGCGCCACCAACATCTTCCCGCCGATTGGATCGAGCCCTAGGCACTATGCAAGGACTAGGGGGGGTCTTTGAGTTAGCCTGGAAGTTTATCACCTCAGACGGTCAGGGATCCTTGGTTAAACTCCTTGTTCGTATTTCTGTCGCTGGTATGGCGATCGGAGTTGCCGCCCTGATTGTTGTTTTTTCAGTGATTCATGGGTTTAAGGCTGAATTTGCAAAAGCAGTTTCAAACTCACAGGGCCACGTTCTTTTTACGACGAGAGAGCGCGCGTTTTTGGATGATGAAATCACTCGCAAAGAAATCCTAAGGTTCTCAGAACCAGGCGCGCACATTTCGCCCTATTTTATGATTGAAGCTATGGGGGTCAGTCAGGCTGCTCAAGCAGGCATCTTATATGAGGGCGTTTCAAATGAGATGCTTTCAAGCGCTCTTAAGTTTACCCATGGCCTAGCGCCAACTTTAGTTCAGGGACACTGGCCTAGCGAGCCTGAGGACGTGGTGATCGGCGAGGGCCTAGCTCAGAGGTTGAACCTAAAACCGGGCGATCCCTTTGAGCTCATGGTTGCCGATAACGCTCACGTGCTTCCGAAACGATTTTTGAAAACAGTTTCTGGCATCATAAAATACGGCTTCTTTGAAGTGGACTCGAAGGCTGTGTTCGCCCGGCTATCCATCGCCCAAGAAGAGCTAAATCTTGGCTCCAGAGTTTCTGGTTACCGAATTTATCTTAAAGACTTATCTCAATCGCAGACGGTGGCAGGAAATTTGAGAGACCGATTCGGTTACCCGTATAAGATTCGCGAATGGTACTCCCTTCACCGAAATCTATTGCTCGCAGTCGAACACCAGAAGAAGGTGATCGGGGTGTTACTCAGTGCGATCATACTCATTGCGGTCTTTAACGTCGTAAGTGCACTGCTGATTTTCTCGAAAGAGCGCGAGTATGATTTTGCTATTTTGAAAGTTTTAGGTGCCCGGCATTCTGCGATCTTAGTTCTCTTGCTAAGTTTAGGCACTTTCATCGGTGTGGTGGGCGTGAGCGTGGGTGTCGTGATGGGTGTGGGACTTTGTTTGATTCTTGGGTCGAGCAGCTTCCTTCGCATCCCACCCGAAATCTATTACTTAGATCGCCTACCTGTAACACTGAACTTTTCTGAAGTCGCGCTGATTGCTGGACTTGCCTTAGCGCTCACGATCTCAGTTTCGATCCTAGCGGGCCTATGGCAAGCGCGCCAATCGCCGCTAGAGGGTGTGAGGAGTTCTGTATGAATCCTGTGTTTCTAAAAGCGACAAACATTTCAAAATCATTCTTCAAAGATAAAAAAACCATTCCGGTCTTAAAAAACATTAGTCTTGAGGTAAGAGAAGGCGAGCGAGTAGCGATCATGGGATCCAGTGGTGCCGGTAAAAGCACTCTACTTCACGTACTCGGTACACTTGAAAAACCCGATCAAGGGTCGCTTTTTTACGCCACCGAGAAAAAGCCCTTAAATGAGTTTAGCGCGCAGGAGCTTGCGGTTTTTAGGAATCGTGCGATGGGGTTTGTTTTCCAGTTTCACTACCTTATTCCAGAGCTGACGGCGCTAGAGAATGTGGCCCTGCCCGCTAGACTAGGCGGCGCAAGTCGGGAGCGCTCGATGGCTTTGGCTAGTGAACTTTTAAAGTACGTGGGTCTTTCAAGTAGACTGAGTCACAGACCGCATGAACTATCTGGCGGTGAGCAGCAGAGAGTTTCTATCGCGCGCGCGATTGTTCAGAAGCCTAAGGTTCTTTTTGCGGATGAGTTGACGGGGAACTTAGATTCAGAAAACGCGGCAAAAATATTAGACATTCTCGTTCAACTCAACGAACACAGTCGGATCGCCCTTGTGCTTGTGACACATGATGCAGCAGTAGCGAGACGCGCACATCGTGTGCTTTGGATGAAAGATGGCGTTTTGGTGGACAATCCATCTGGTAATATCTAAAGACTTATTGACGTGCGAATTCTCAAACACACCCTCAATACTCTAGGAATCATTTTGGCTATGGGGGCTTCCTGTGCGCTTTCCTACGCCGCTGACTTCTTAGGAAAGCCAATATCTAGCGTGGAGATCGTAGGGCTAAAGCGAATTGAAGTCGACGCTGTGAAGAATAAACTTACGACTAAAGCAGGTAACCTCTACGATCCCGAGACGCTTAAGGTCGATGTAAAGACGGTTTTTGGAATGGGGTACTTTGAAGACATCGAGTTTCAAGGGGCGATGGTAGAGGATAAATTCGTTCTAAAACTGATTCTAAGAGAGCGCCCTGCGATCGCAAAAATCGAATTTGAGGGAAACGAAAACCAAACTACCGATGAGCTTCAAGGCGTCGTGAAAGTGAAAGAGTGGTCGATTCTCGATATTCAGCTTATTAAAGAGGACATTCAACTGCTCCTTCGCCACTACGAACAAAAAGGCTTCTATATGGCGCGAATCACCTATGAAATCACGCCGACTAAAGCAGGCGAGGTTAAGGTCACCTATAAGGTCAAAGACTACGATAAGATTCAGATTAAGAAGATCGCCTTTCTCGGGAACAAAGCATTTTCCGATGAGAAACTAAAAACGGTGCTAGCGGAGACGAAAGAAGGTGGCTTGTTTTCCTTTTTCTCAAGCTCAGGGGCCTTTAAGGAAAGCTCGTTTAAAACAGATTTACAGCGCTTGACGCTATTTTATTTAGATAACGGTTATGTAAAATTTAAAAACGACGCCCCGATTGTGACGATCAGTGAAGATAAACGCTATATGTTTATCACGATTAAACTAGAAGAGGGTATCGCATACAAAATCGGAAAAACAGAGTTCTCAGGTGATTTGCTGTTCTCGCGAGAGGAGCTAGGGGAAGCGATTACCATGAAAACTGGTGAGACCTTTAGTATCACCACTCGAAATAACGATATTCAGAAACTGACCGAGAAATACCAAGATCTTGGCTACGCTTTTGCCAACGTAATTCCTAAAATGGACGTGCACGATGACTCTGCCACTGTCGATATCGACTATAGCTTTGAGAAAGGCACACTCGCTTACTTTGGAGAAATTTCTATCATTGGGAACTCAAAGACTTACGATAAGGTGATTAGGCGCGAACTTAGAATCAAAGAGGGCGAGCTTTATCACGGGACTAGGTTTCGTCAGTCTAGGGAGAATGTAGAAAGGCTTGGCTTTTTCGCGCCAGGAGAGGTTCTTTTTAATACTTCAACGCCTAAAGGTCGCACAGATCTAGTAAACATAGAGATCCAGGTGAAAGAGCGTCCTACAGGGCAGATCAATCTCTCTGCAGGTTACGGCACAGTAAACGGACTTTTCTTTCAGACCTCGCTAAATGACCCCAATCTTTTCGGTAAGGGACAGTCGTTTTCGATTTCAGCGACCGCGACCACAGATCGTAGAAATAAATCTTTCAACATTGGATTCACCGATCCGTACGCCTTTGACACAAAATGGTCCTTGGGAGGGGATTTGTTTTATACGACTTTCTTTATCCCAGGCCGATACATCACTCGTCGAATTGGCGTCAATGGTAGGGTAGGGTATCCGATAGGCGAGTTTGTGTACGGTTTCATGACGTATAAATTTGAACAGCTTTCTATTTTGCAGATCTTTATTCCTGAGCCCGATGCCCAAGATTTAAAAGAAGTTGCTCAAGACACAGGAACGCTCTCCAGTGTCACTTGGAGTGTCGTGCGTGATAAACGAAACAATCGTTTTGAAACGTCTGCTGGAAATTACCAGTCTGCGTCGCTTGAAACTGCTGGTTTAGGTGCTGAGAAGACTTTCTATAAAGCTAATTTAAATAATCGCTATTATCGTCCGCTTTTCGGGGGATTAGTGCTTCGAACGAACTTAGAGTATAGCCAAGCTCAAGGCTGGGGTGACCGAGGAGTGCCACCTGCGGAGCGCTATTACCTAGGGGGCCCGAATAGTTTAAGGGGATTTGACTTTTTCTCCGTAGGTCCTTTTAGGGAGCGGAGCACTTCACAAGGACAAGTGCGAATTCCTTTAGGAGGTCGCTATCAGACGCTTGGTCAGGTCGAGATTGAAGTACCACTTGTTAAGGAAGCTGGGCTTAAGCTCGTGACTTTCTATGATGTCGGAAACGTCTTTCAGTCGTCAGAAGACTTAATTTTGTTCAAGCAGCGGCAGAACCTAGGGCTTGGGTTTCGTTGGTTCTCACCCCTGGGCCCGCTTCGCTTTGAATGGGGATTCCCACTGTCACGTAAGCCAGGCGAGAGCGGCTCGGTCTTTCAGTTCTTTATTGGACCGCCGTTTTAGGGCGGTTTCAATCGATTTTTACACGGCTTTAAGTTGCGTTCCTAAGCACTTTGTGGTCTGGTCGAGGGCCTATGAAATTCATTTTATCTTTATTGGCTAGTCCTTTTTCGTTCGCATTTTTTCTAGCGATATCAGGCTCTTCAAGCGCGCTTGGAGCAGATGCGGCAGGTGCCCCTGCGGCCTCTTCGTTTAAAATTGCGACTCTTGAGATGCCTAAAATTCTTCAGACCGTCGAGGCCGGCAAAAAAGCCAAAGCGCAACTTGAAAAAGAATTCAAAACGAAAAAGAAAATGTTCGACGACGAAGATGCGGCTATTAAGAAGCTGTATGACGAATACAAGAAACAACAGTTGGCTCTAAGCGATGAAGCCAAGGCCAAGAAAGAACAAGAGATCAACGAGCGCGGCGCAAAGCTCCAGGAATCCGCACAGAAGTCACAGGTCGAACTTCAGAAGCGTGAACAAGACCTGACCGCACCACTTGTGAAGAACGTGCGTGATATCACGAAAGAAATTGCAGAAAAGCAAGGCTACCAAGCGGTCTTAGATCGTAACGATGCGATCTTGATTTATTCCGCAGACTCGATTGATCTTACGGATCAGATTATTAAAACTTATAACGGCAAATTTAAATAATGATTACCCTCCAAGAAATACTCCATTGGTCTGGGGGGGAGCTCTTAGAGTCTAAAAAATACGCCAAGGATACTTCTCGTAAGATTAGGGCGCTAGCAGAGTTGGGAGCAGCACAAGAAGGAGAGCTAGCATTTTTTTTCTCTCCAAAAGCTAAACCGCAACTGATGCAATCTAAGGCTAGTTTCGTGGTAACGGGACCTGATTTTATAGAACCCTTGAAAGCATCTGGACTACCGCTCTTTCAGTCAGCGCAGTGGATTGTGTGCAAAGATCCTTACCTCGCACTTGCTCAAATTTCTCAGGGGTTCGCCGCTCATGCGAGCTGTGAAATGCATACTTTGCACGGGGGTCCTTTTGATGCGATTTCTGCACCTGAAGTGCATAGCCAAGCAACCGTTCATCCCGAGGCACGGCTCTCAAACGGCGTAAAGGTCATGGCGCATGTGGTGATAGAATCCGGTGCAACTGTTGGTGCGGGCTCAGTGATTTATCCGGGCTGCTACATCGGACGAGGTGTGGTCATCGGTGCAGAGTGCGTGCTTTATCCACGAGTGACGCTTTATGAAAATACGAAGATAGGAAATCGTGTGAGGCTTCACTCAGGTGTGGTGATCGGCTCCGATGGGTTTGGGTACGCACCCAAACTCGTCAATGGTAAACCCGTGGCTCACGAGAAGATTGTTCATTTCGGTGGAGTAAGTGTAGGCGATGACGTTGAGATCGGGGCGAGTACTACGGTGGACCGAGGAACTTTTTCTGATACCTTGATCGGTAACGGCGTCAAAATAGATAATCATTGTCACTTAGGTCACAATACTAAAGTTGGAGACGGAGCCATCCTATGCGGTTTCTCAGCCTTAGCTGGCAGTGCTGAGATGAAGGCTTTCTCGCTCTTAGGTGGAAATTCCGGACTCACCAATCAGGCGGTGGTGAGTGCCTATGCTAAAATTGGCGGCTTTAGCGGCGTTTCAGGCACCGTGCCCGAAGGGGAAGAATGGTTTGGTGTGCCTGCAAGACCCGCTCGCGAATACTTCAAGTATGCTGCGTTTCTAAATGGATTATTTAAAGACTATTTATTAAAGAAGAATCAGAAAAATTAGAAAGGATCTCTTATTCATATGGTTTCCTCAAAGTTTGGCAGCCCCGAGAACGGCTACAGTTTAAATATCGAACAAATTAGAGACTATCTCCCTCATCGGCAGCCGTTTCTGCTGGTCGACCGTGTGCTTCGAATTACTCCTAAGGGTGCTCTTACGAGTCTTGCTGGAACCGAAGATAAGGTTGGGACTGAAGTTGTCGCACTCAAAAACGTCTCTTATGGGGACCCAGTTTTTGGTGGACACTTCCCACAGTTTTCTATTTTTCCTGGTGTGATGACGATTGAGGCGATGGCGCAGACTGCTGGATTTGCAGCTTATCCTTTTGCGATTGTGAACCCAGAAGAGTTTAAGCGCGGGTTTCAGCTGATTTTAGTGGGGGTAGATGAGGTGAGGTTTCGAAAGCCTATCGTCCCTGGGGATTCGTTAATTTTAGAAGCAACTCTTACGGGAGTGAGAAAAACGCTTTGGCAGTTTGAGTGTCGAGCGCGCGTGCAAGACGCTATTGTGGCTCAGGCCAAGATCCTGGCCAATCTCTCTACTAACCCCGCGTGAGAGGAGAGTAAATTGTGGCGACTATTCATCCAAGCTCGATTGTAAGCCCTAAAGCAGAGTTAGCTCACGATGTAGAGATCGGACCGTTTTGCACGATAGGTCCAGACGTAAAGATCGGCGCGGGTACGAAGCTGATCTCTCATGTTTCAATTGATGGTGCGACTACGGTAGGTGAGAGGAATACGTTTTTTCCTTTTGGAATGATCGGAGCCGTCCCACAAGATCTGAAGTTTAAAGGTGAGCGAACGAAACTTGAAATCGGAGACGATAACGTCATTCGCGAAATGGTTTCCCTACATTTGGGCACCGGGCATGGTGGCGGACTTACGAAGATTGGCAATAAAAATCTCATCATGGCGATCGTGCATTTGGGCCACGATGTTTTTGTGGGAGATTCCTGTGTGATAGCGGGTTCGTCCACGGTTGCGGGCCATGCCATCATCGGTAATCACGTCGTGATTGGTGGCATGACTGGCGTGGGACAGTTTATAAAAATAGGGGATCACGCCTACATTGGTGGACAAAGTGGAATTGAAAAAGACATTCCCCCCTACGTCGTTGCAGTGGGTTCAAGGCCAATTGCAATAAAAGGTGTAAACATTGTTGGTCTAAAACGGCGAGGATTTGAGTCTCAAACAATTTCTACGCTCTTAGAGGCTGTAAAGCTTTGGATGCGTCCGGATGTCGAGAAAGAGCGTTGTTTACTAGAAATAGAGGCGCAACACGGCGATAATAAAGAAGTGCGGCATCTGTTAGATTTTATCAAAAAAAGTGAAAACGGGGTCACGAGATAAGCCCATGGCTCAATCTGAAGAATCCCAAGAAATTTTTATTTCTGCAGGCGAAACCTCAGGGGAGACCTATGCCGCCAATTTCTATAAATACTATATAAAAAAACATCCAGACTCCGTTGGTTTTGGATTAGGCGGTGAGGCCCTAGGGCAGCTAGGATTTAAGGCGCTTAGAGATACGCGAGATCACCTTGTTATGGGGTTTGTCGAAATCTTGCATAAACTTCCACTGTTTAGAAAATCACTTGCAGTTCTTACTTCGGCAGTTCGGAAGCGACGGCCTAAGTTTGGAGTATTAGTCGATTATCCAGGATTTCATTTTAAGTTAGCTCAGAAAATCCACCGAACAACACCTCTTTACTATCTGATTCCACCTAAGGTTTGGGCGTGGAAAAAGCATCGGTTGCTAGTCATGCCTAAACTTTTTAAAAAAGTTTTTCTTATTTTTCCGTTTGAGCAACCCATCTACCGAGAAGCGAATGTGAATTTCTCTTATATTGGAAACCCGCTCCTCTATCAGCTGCCGGTGAAAATGGACCGGCTTGCTGCAAGGGAAGCGCTCTCGCTACACCCCACGAATCCCCTGATCACGATCATGGCAGGCAGTAGGCCAGCTGAATTTCAAATGCACGTGCCTCTGCTTACGAAGGCCATGTCTCAGTTGTCCTTGAAGTTAGCCGGAGAAAAACTTCAGTTCGTAGTACCGGTCGCCCATCGAGACGATGAGAAGTATTTAAGCCACCTGAAAAAAACCGCCGAAGAACTAAGAGCAGATCTTAAGGTCATTGTCGGGAACTCGGGGATAGCCTTGCGGGCTTCGGATGCGGCATGGATAAAGTCCGGTACGTCTTCTTTAGAAGCAGCCATATGCGATACGCCTCACGTGGTATTTTATAAAGCGAATCGGGTTTCAGAATGGATTGTAAAAAATGTGATTCGCTATGATCAACCCATTAGTCTCGTAAACTGGTTAGGAAAGTGGGCCGGTTTTTCTGGGAGGGTTGTAGAGGAATTAGTTCTAGAGGGTCTAACACCAGAGCGATTAGCAGATAGTGTGGCCACACTACTGGTCGAGCACTCTACTGCAAGAACAGAGATGTTGGCGCAGTTTGCAGCGATCCGTGCAACTTTAGAATGTCCTTTCAAAGGCTTTACTCCTTTAGAATATATGGTTGAAGAGATAGATCGCGAACAGACAGAACGCACCAAAGAGGCGGGGGAGTTTCGCGCGAGTGGGTAATAGGGTGATTCGAAATCCTCTCGTAGGAATCGCCTCCTACCTATGGAGTTCACTAAATTTTTATATACGAATTGTTTACAAGCTTGGGCTTCTGCCTAAACAACACTTAGGTGTTCGAACGATTTCTGTAGGCAACATACAGGCAGGCGGTTCCGGTAAGACGCCGATTGTGATGGATATTGTAAGGCGAGCACTTGGCCACAGGCTTAGGCCGCTTGTGTTGTCCCGTGGTTATGGCGGTCAGTGGGAGCGTTCAGGCGGAGTATTGATCGGTTTAGAAAAAAGTTTTTCTCCTCGTGAGTGCGGGGACGAGCCTTATTTAATAAAATCGAGTTATCCAGACGTGGTCGTTGGCGTCTGCGGAGATAGGTTAAAAAGTTTTAAGCTCGCAGAGGCTGAGCGAAAAAAGTGTAACCTTCCGCCTTTCGATCTTGTTATTCTAGATGACGGTTTACAGCAGTTTTCTATTCTTAGAGATAGAAATATTTCTACTTATACCGGCATCTCTCCCTATCAAACGGTTTACCGAGATTATGCATCTACGCTCCTAGATGTAGACGCCTGGGTGAACACACGCTCTGCAAGCAGAAGGCCTATGAGATGCGGGCAATTTTTTAGTACAAAAAGAAAATTGAAGCCGTGGGGACTAAGTTTAGGTTCGCATAAAGCTGTGATTCTTGTTGCTGGTATTGGTGATCCTGAGACTTTTGCCTCTGATGTAAGAGAGCTAGGTTTTCAAGTACATGAGCACTATTTTTATCCCGATCATTTTGACTATCCGGAGTCTGAGCTTCATAGACACTTAGAAAGAGCGCGAGCGTTGGATTTAAAAATAGGAACGACACGGAAAGATTTTGTGAAGTGGGATATCCCGGAAAATGATAAAGCTCGTGTCATCGTATTTGATTTAGAGCTAGAATTTGTGAGTTTGGATGGAAGAGGGCAGTCCAAATCTCAGGAGGAAGAGTGGGAACGTTTCTTGTTTCAAAAATAATTCTTTTTGCACTGTACGTTATAGGAACCCTTTATCAGCGATCTCCGCGATTCCTAAGAACGTTATTCTCAAACCTCTTGGGGCTCGTTTTTCAAGTCTTGGGGTTAAGGCGACTCGTGATAGAGCAGAATATCCTGCTTGCCTTTCCCGAGAAAACCCAAGCTTATCGCTTAAAGTTAAAGCATAAAGCCTATCGGCATTTAGGTAGGCTTTCGTTCGAAATGACGGTTCTTTTTGCAAACTGGCGAAAATTCATTCTCAAAGAAACGGTCTTAGAAGGTATAGAACATTGGAAGCACTCCCTTTCTCAAGGCAGACCGGTTATCATGTTGTCTTCACATGTGGGTAACTGGGAAATGATGGCGGCCGGAGGCTCTATTCATGGATCCATGGAGCCGCTGCTGGTGACAAAACACTTAAAGCCCGAGTGGTTTCATAAAAGTTATGAAAAAGGGCGCGCTAAGGCAGAAGTTCTAGGAACCTATGAGCCGCATACAACCCGCGCTGTTTTTAAACACCTTAAAGATAGAAAAACAGTAGGAATCGTGCTGGATCAGTATGCAGGTCCCCCGTACGGCATTAGGGTTCCGTTTTTTGGAATTCCCGTAGGTACGCATCAAGCTCCTGCGGTTTTTGCTAAACGCACAGGGGCAGCGGTCCATCCTGTTGTAAACTTCTATGATCCTTCGATAAAGAAGCGACGCATCGTGATTGAACCAGAACTGAAATGGATCCCTCACGATGAGCCTGCGGTTGAGCTAGCGTTAAATACCGAGGCTTACGTGAAGCGCATTGAACAACATGTGAAATCGTACCCCTCCGAATGGCTATGGTCGCACCGGAGATTTAAAGGTGATCTAGGGCCGCTACGAATAAACGAGTGGAAAGAAGGTCGGCCCCCTGCTACTTGATAAAGTTGTGAGAATATCGTTACGAGATTATTTCGAGAGTTTTTCGGATCTTGGGCTTGCTACCTGTTTTTTTGCCATGCTTCTTGTAATGAGCGGTTGCTCCACTGGAAGAGTAAACCCGCTTGGTCAGTCCCTAGATCAAAGTAGCGCGGTGGCCCCAGGTCTTGTCGAGAAATTTGCCGTAGGACTAGCCGATGACACGATGTCGGATGCGGCCGTCACCGCAGAGGTTCAGAAAGAGATTAAAGCTCACGGTCCCATTAAAGATAAAAAAAAGCTCAAGCTCATTTCAAAAACGAAACTCAGTTCCAAAGTCGTAAAGCTACCACCCGAGTTTGTTTTTCCAGACCGCAGAATTCCTAATGAACAGCCGATATGGATTGGAGAAAAAGCGGTCTATGAAGTGACCTATTTAGGAGCGGCAGCCGGTACTTTAGAGATGACTGTGCTACCCTTTAAGAAAGTCATGCAGCGAAAAGTGTATCATTTAGTCGGACACGCGCGAACGAACTCTATTGTTTCCAGCATTCTATACCGGGTGGACGATAGGCTTACGAGCTACATGGATTACACGGGTTTATTCTCCCACCGATATGAGATGAAGCGCGATGAAACGAAACTCACGCGCGAAAGCTTAGAGTTGTTTGACCATGCAAAGGGCGAGGAATTCTATGGGTTTCAACAGAACCATATCAAGCACGGGTTCGAAGAGGGTAAAGAGATGAAACCCATCGCAAGGTTCGCGCAGGATAGTTTTTCAGCGCTATTTTATTTAAGATTTCTCCCACTCGAAGTTGGCAAAGTCTTTACCTTTCCGGTCGTATCAGAGGGTAAGAGCTGGGATGCTTCGGCCGAGGTGTTGAGAGTTGAGCGCGCGGACACGCCATTTGGTGTGAGGGATTGTTTTGTGGTGAAGCCCGAGACCCGCTATCAAGGCGCTGCTCAGCAGAAGCGCGGGGCTTCTTACTTGTGGATCACCAAAGATGATCGCAGGGTGATCGTTCGTGTCGAGGCGAAAGTAAAAATTGGTACTGTCATCGCCGATCTAAAAAGCTTCGAGCCCGGCACCAAGCCTAAAGACGAGTGATCGTGAACATTTTAGTACGAAGCCCAAATTGGATTGGGGATCAGATTCTAGCTTATCCGTTTTATTTTCACCTGAGACGCGCTTTTCCAAACGCAAAAATCACAAGCCTTTGTGTGCCGTGGGTACAGGATCTGCAGTACCTCACGCTTATTGATCAGACGCTGGTGTTAGACCGTCCATCTCCAGGTGGATGGATCACAAAAGCGTCCTACCTGAAGGCTCAAGCTGAGCGAATTGTGGCTGAGAGTAAATTTGATATCGCAGTCACTTTGTCAGACTCATTTTCCTCTGCGCTCATCTTCTGGTTAGCCCGTATTCCAAAGCGCATCGGATATGCTACTGACTTCAGGTCGCTCCTTCTGACAAATCCGATACGCTCCTCCGAGCACGTTGAGCCAAGAGGTCTCACCTACTTAAAATTGCTTCAAGCTATTGGAAACGAGGCTCCGCTCACATCCGCGGACGCCCGTGAGAGCATGAACCATTTCTCGGTAGATGAGTGGTTAGTGCCGAGCAAGGATCCTTTTGCCGCGATCAAGGCCAAAACCCAAGGCAGGTATTACGTCCTAGCGCCTGGTGCGACCGCTGATTCAAGGCGGTGGCCGGTGGATTCGTGGGTGGAGCTTTGTAGAAGGATTCATGAACGCTACGGACTCACGGGCCTTGTGGTTGGTGGGGCAAAAGAAGCCCCGCTTGCAGAAAGACTCATCCAGGAAGAAGGGGTACACCTGCTGGATGCCACCGCACGTGGAAAAGTGTCTGATCTTTATACACTTTTTAAGGAAGCTCAGTTTTCTATCACAAACGAATCTGGATTAGCGCACCTGTCTGCCCTCGCATCTCCGTTTACTCAGATTATCTGTGGGGCCGCAAATCCAGAGCGCACGCGTCCGTTAGGACCGAAGCCGGTATCGGTTAGTTTCAATGCCATTTCGTGTTGGCCGTGTGAGAAGAATGATTGCCGCCTAAAGACCCAAAAGCTCGCTTGTTTGCTCGGAATTACTTCCGAGCGGGTGTTTTCAGAGATTTCATTGCAATATGAGCGTATTTTGGCTGGATTTTCACTCGACAACCCTGAAGAAACAGCATAATCCCAGTCTACCTTAATTAAGTTGAGATCCTCTGAATAAAGGCTGCCATGCGGCCTTCAGGGACTCTTCTAAGGTAAGAGATAGGAAACTACATGGCTCTAAATAAAATAAACACTGATCGGGAAAATCCGATCAAAAATCTTCCGAAAAACCAAGATTGGATGAGCGAATTTACCGCTTATTTGGGAGATGAACCTACAGAGAACGTTGCAGCGAGTGAGGATTCTTTTTCTTCGCTTTTTGAACTTTCTCAGAAAAACCAAGAAATTAAAGAAGGCGAAGTCGTAGACGGAACCGTACTTTCTGTTGGCGAAGAATTCGTCACCGTCGATATTGGTTATAAGTGTGAGGGATTGATCCCGATTTACGAATTTAAAGACGCTACTGGCGCCACCCAAGTGAAGCCAGGCGATCTCATTGCTGTTTATTTAGAGCGCATGGAAATGGAAAACGGCTTCCTCATGCTTTCTAAGGACCGAGCTGAAATCATTCGCGCATGGGATGAGATCTCTGTGGCTTGTGAAAACGACCAGCTTGTAGAAGGTGTCGTTCTTTCTAAAGTAAAAGGTGGTCTTGCAGTAGATATTGGTGTGAAGGCATTTCTTCCTGGCTCTCAGTTAGACACGAAGCCTACGAAGAACCTTGATAAATACTTAGGCAAAAAACTTAAGTTCAAGATCATTAAATTCAACAAGAAACGCGGCAATATCGTTCTCTCCAGACGTGCAGTGGTTGCACAAGAGCGCGAATTGCAGAGAGTGGAAACGCTTTCTAATCTGCAAGAAGGTATGGTTGTGACCGGTACTGTGAAAAACATCACAGAATACGGCGCATTCATTGACCTAGGCGGAATGGACGGACTACTCCACATCACAGATATGTCTTGGGGACGTATTAAACATCCAAGCGAATTGTTTGCTGTTGGCGACGACATCAAAGTAAAAATCTTAAAGTACGACCGTGAGAAAGAGCGCGTTTCACTTGGATTAAAACAAGTCACCGCGAATCCGTGGGATGAAGCTGAGTATAAGTTCCCAGTCGGCATGAAAGTAAAAGGGAAAGTCGTCTCGCTAAAAGAGTACGGCGCTTTCGTACAACTTGATGACGGCATCGAGGGTCTCATTCACGTAAGCGAAATGAGCTGGACGGAGCGCGTGAAGCATCCATCTAAAGTTCTAAACGTTGGCGATGATGTAGAATGCAAAGTTCTTGAAGTGGACAACAAGAATAAACGCATCAGCCTAGGCCTAAAACAACTTCAAGACAATCCATGGGATGCGCTTGAAGTTAAGCATCCAGTGGGCACCATCGTAGAAGAAGCAGAAGTAAAATCTGTGACTGACTTTGGTATCTTCGTAGATGTTGGCACTGGAATCGATGGATTGGTCCACGTTTCTGATTTGGCTTGGACGAAGAAGTTCAACCATCCATCTGAGAAGTACAAAAAAGGTGACAAGATCCGCGCTGTTGTTCTTGGAATCGATAAAGCAAACGAGAAGTTCTCACTCGGTGTGAAACAACTTGAGAGAGATCCTTGGGAATCCATTCGTTCTCGTTACCGCGTGAACCAAGCGATTGAAGGAAAAGTCACTAAGCTCACAGATTTCGGCGCATTCGTTGAGATCGAAGAAGGTGTTGAAGGACTCATCTATGTATCTGAGATTGCAGATCATAGAATTGAGAAACCTTCTGACGTGCTTAAGGTAGGCGACAATATAAAAGCTGAAATTCTCTCTATCGAACCTAAAGAGCGACGCATCGGACTTTCGATTAAGCAATTAGCGAAGTCGGAAGAGCGTCAAGCCTTTGCGACCTATTCGGGTGGCAGTGGTGAGATGAAGTCAGGCTTTGGTGATCTCTTAGGGCAGAAGTTAAAAGGGGCCTTCCCAGCTGGTGGTAAGGATCCTAAAGAAGAATAAGCGACCGAGTTTATTTTAACTTAGTTTTTGTAAAGCCCTCGCATTCCTTTACTTAGGATGCGGGGGTTTTCTGTTTGATGATGTGTAAGCGGAGCGAAGTGGGATGGAGCGCGAATTTGCAGAAGCGATTAGTAACGAAGTTCTGTCTTCAGTTCGGGCAAATTTTCAGTACCGAGTCGCGAGTACACAAGCGTGTCTCTTCGCTGCTTTAGGTCTGGAGTGAGCGAATCCCTTCGCAGTTTTCCTTCCAGCTCAAAGCCTAGACGAGTCGCTACGGCAGCGCTGCGGGTATTCTGTGAGTCACATCTGAGTTCTAAGCGATTTCCTTCGAGCGCTTCAAAAACAAACCGCGTGATTGCGATGACCGTCTCGGTCATGTAGCCATGCCCCTCAGCGCTTGATCTTAACCAATAACCGATCTCGAAATTTCTTATCTTCCAGTCTATTCGAAAAAGCCCCACGGCTCCCAAAAATTGCTCATCGTGTTTGCGGATAACTGGAAAATATAAATCAGTGCGTGCTTCCCAGGCTACGATTTTCTGCCTGATGAATAATTTACTCTCCTCTTCAGTTTGAAGTGTCTTTGCCCAAGGTAGCCATTTCGAGATTTCAGAAAAACTCTCCACGATCGCGGGATTGATAAAAAGCTCATCTCCGATCCTTGGTTTTCTTAAGATAAGCCTAGGCGTGAGAATCTCGTGAGGTAAGTCAAGGAGGAGAGGATTAACATCATTTGCTAGAGTCATAGTGTGATTCGTATATACGATTTTCGGCTTGATATCCAGCCAAGCGGTCCTTACCGTGCCTGCGTATGCAATCAAGCTTACTCTCAAAGGTAATTTTTATTATGGCAATTCTTGTACGCTCTTCTTCCCAAGCAACTCCAGTGACGCCGCCTCCTCTTGCTCGCGAAGAGGCCTATGTTCACAAAAAGTTTGGAGATGAGAGAAGTGATCCGTATTTCTGGATGCGTAAGCGTGATAGCAAGGAGGTCTTAGCTTACATCAGTGAAGAAAATAAATATGCAGATCGTTTCTTTAAGAGAGAAAAGAAAACCGTCGCGCAGTTTTTCAAAGAAATGAAATCAAGATTCCCCGCCAACGAAGCGTCTTATCCCGCGAAAGACGGAGAATATTTCTATTACTACCGATTTAAGCCCGGCAAAGAGCACCCGATTTTTTGCCGAAAAATAAATTCCCTGAAAGCGCGTGAGGAAATAATCCTTGATGTAAATCTGTTAAAATCAAAATCAGGCTACTTGCAAGTCTCAGACGTCGCTGTGTCCGCAAATCACCAGATTCTGGCCTACGCTCTGGATACGGTCGGGCGCAGGCAATATGACATTCACTTTATCGATCTAAAGTCCAAGAAGCGGCTAAGAGACACCATTAAAGAAGTGGCCCCGAATCTAGTATGGGCAAACGACAATAAAACTTTATTTTACTCGAAAAAAGACCCTGAAACTCTAAGGCAGTATCAGGTCTACAGACATAGCTTAGGGTTAAAGAATCCTGATGTGCTGGTATATGAGGAAAAAGATTCTATTTTTGATTTACAAGTGACTCAAGGATTAAACAGAAGCACGATTTTTCTAGTCAGCGAGAACATTCTAGAAAGCGAAGTGCGGTATTTATCAGGGGATTCGCCGAACGAAGAGCTTAAGTTGTTTCAGAAACGATCACCAAAGGTTGAATATTCAGTCGATGATGGCGGCGAAGAATGGTTTATTTTGACAAACGATGAGGCCCAGAATTTCAAGATTATGGTGACCAAGAAGGGTCAAGAATCTCAGAAAAACTGGAAAGAGTTTGTGCCTCATCGCAAGGACGTGCTTCTCACACAGATGTTAGTGATGAAGGACTATCTCGTCCTTGAAGAGCGAGAAAAAGGTCTAACCCAAGTAGAGGTTATTGATCGTAAGACGCGTGAAAGTAGGAAGCTTTCTTTTCCTGATGAAGCCTATGTTGTCGATCTAGGAGAGAACCGTGAGTACGAGTCGTCTGAGCTTAGGGTGATGTACGAATCCCTTGTGAGTCCACGAACGACCTATGATGTGAACCTTAAAAATTTAAGCTTAACTGCGCGCAAACAAGACAAAGTGGATAGCAAGTTTAAATCCAAGAACTATCAAACCAAACGGGTATGGATCACGCGCTCCAAAGATGTTTCTATTCCGGTGACTCTTTTACATTCAAGAAAAACTAAGGTTTCATCTCAGACACCACTCTTAGTGTATGGTTATGGATCTTATGGAATCAGTATGGAGCCAAACTTTAGACGAAGTGTTCTGTCTCTCGTGGACCGTGGTTTCGTTTTTGCGATCGCTCATGTGCGTGGGGGATCTGAGATGGGTCGGGCCTGGTATGACGACGCTAGTTTAGATAAGAAGCGAAATACCTTTTATGACTTTAATGCTGTTGTAGAACAGTTGCACAAAGACGGTATCAGTTCGCCCAAGCACACCTACGCTCAAGGAGGTAGTGCCGGAGGACTTCTGATGGGTGTGATTATCAACGAAAGACCCGAGCTCTATCATGGTATTTTGGCGGAGGTTCCGTTTGTGGATGCTTTGACTACAATGTTAGACGATACGATTCCTCTCACTACGGGTGAGTATAACGTGTGGGGAAATCCTAACGAAAAAGAAGTATACGAATACATCAAGACTTATTCACCGTACGATAACGTCAAGCCCCAAGCCTATCCGAATCTATTTGTAACGACGGGCTATCACGATTCTCAAGTGCAGTACTGGGAGCCCACAAAATGGGTGGCGAAATTACGAAAAATGAATACTGGAAGCTCTAAGATTTTATTTAAAACCGACATGAACGCCGGTCATGGTGGTAAGGCCGGAAGGTATGAGCGCTTGAAGTCTGTGGCTGAGGAGTACGCTTTTTTATGGCTATTGGAACAAGGAAAGCTCTCTCAGTTTTAACGGACTTTGTAGCTTCTTGAGGCGTAGGTCGGTATAAGCATACTAAAATAAGAGAGTAGTAGGTCACTGATGTCCATTCAGAGAAATGTTTTTGGAGAGCCGATGAGGATATGTTCGAAAAAGCCCATGACAGGGTATTTTCGAAACGGCTGTTGTGAGACGGACGGCGAAGATGCAGGCGAACACACCGCGTGCGTGGAAGTGACTGATGAGTTTCTTAAATTTTCTAAATCTAAGGGCAATGATTTAACTACGCCAGCGCCTCATTTTGGATTTCCAGGGTTAGTTGCGGGCGACCGTTGGTGCGTGTGTGCAGGCAGATGGAAAGAAGCACACGAAGCTGGTAAGGCTGCCAAGCTTGTCTTAGAGGCGTGCCACGAATCGCTGCTAGACTATTGTGACTTGGAAGAACTGAAGAAATTCGCTGTTTAATTCAGCAGTTACGAGTAACGGACTATTTAGGTTGCGTGTCCGGAAATGTAACGTTGCCGGCAACGTTATGAGTCTGCACTTTGGTTGCCCCGCTAGGATTCGAACCTAGGAATGCTGGAATCAAAATCCAGAGACTTACCACTTGTCGACGGGGCAATAAGGTCAGATAATTTTCTTTTTCTAGCACAGGAGTCCTAGCCGTTCAATCACGGAGTCCTTTGATAATATGATTATTCAGAGTAAATCAACGGTCATATGTACCCGATTCTTTTGAAACTAGGCCCTCTTACCATTCATACTTATGGATTTCTGATCGCAGTGGGATTTTTGGTCGCATTGAAGGTCATACGGGTTCTAGCAACGCGAGATGGCCTTCCGGTGGAAGAAACGATGGATCTAGCACTCCAGTGTATGGTTGTGGGGCTGATCGGCGCTAGATTTTTTCAGGTTGTTACGCATTGGGAGGAGTACCAAAACGATTTATTAGGGATTTTTAAAATCTGGGAAGGGGGACTTACTTTTTTTGGTGGTCCTCTTTTTGGGACTCCCTTCATCTGGTGGAAAATGCGCGGCAAAACAGCTTCTCACGCGTGGCGATTGGCTGATGCTTTTGGGCCTGGGCTCGCCATAGCCCATGCTATCGGACGTTTGGGTTGTTTGGCAGCGGGATGCTGTTACGGCCATCCGACGGATAAGGCATGGGCCATTCGTTTAAACTCAGATTTAGTAGAGGTGGCGCTCCGAGGGGTGCCACTCCATCCGACTCAAATCTACGAGTCATTTTTAGTTTTTGTAATGTTCTTGGGTCTTTTATGGCTCCATGCAAAGCGAAAATTTTCCGGCCAAGTGGCTCTCGTGTATTTCATGAGCTATTCGATTTTACGCTCTATTGTAGAGGAGTTTAGAGGGGATGATCACGAGAGGAAATTTCTGATCCCTGATTTAGTCTCCACCAGTCAAGCAATCTCAATTGGTGTTTTTATCCTCGCAGCAGTGCTTTATTACAGAGCGCTTGCGAGCAAAAATCTAAGTATAAAAGGGGTTAAATCATGAGTATTTGGATGTGGGGGTTTGCAGCACTCAGTTTTCTTTTAGGGTCGATTCCTTTTGGATTAATCTTAACTCGGTTTTTTGCAGGTAAAGATATTCGCGTCGAAGGTAGTCGGAATATCGGTGCTACGAATGTTTCAAGAATCGCAGGTTTTTGGCCGGCAGGGTTTCTTACTTTCCTTCTAGACGCACTGAAAGTGTCCTCTCTTATTCTTCTTTTGCGACTCTATTGGCCCGAGCCCCTCACAGGAGTTTATCTTTGGAGTCTAGGTTTAGTAGGCTTACTAGGGCATTGCTATTCACCGTGGTTAGGCTTTAAGGGTGGAAAAGGTGTGGCACCATTTTTCGGTATTTTAGCGGTGCTTGCTCCGTTTACTGCCTTGATCTCGGCAGTCATCTACGGCCTTGCCCTCTATATTACTGGAGTGGGAGCGCTTGGAAGTCTGATTGGGATTTTTCTTGGGATGGCGTTTCATATGATTCTTTCCGGCGTGGGTGATTATTTCTATGTTTATGTGGTTTGTACGCTGTTAATTCTCGTTCGACATGAATCGAATCTCTCAGATCTACTTATTAAAAGCGGCTATCCTGACGTTTAGTCTGCTAAGTATTAGTGGCGCAGGCGTGAAAGCAGCGCGAGCCACCCAGACTCCGGAAAGATTGGCTTGCCTTACTCCGGCTCTTGCTCAGTGGACACACAAACTCGGCAAAAAAAAACATTCCTGTGTTGCGGTTCCTGATTTTGCAGGTGTCCAGGTGGACTCTCAAACCCTAGGACTTGGCAACTATCGAAACTTAAATTTCGAATTACTCGTGAAGTCTAAACCTGATCGCATTCTCTACGATTCCTCTATGAATCGCATGGATCAGATTCATAGAATTGAAGCGTTTTTTTCAAAACAGAAAATGATTGATATTCGCGCATCCCATCTCTCAGAGCTTCCGCAACTGAAACAGTCTTTAAGCAGCGTCTTTGGAGACTTGCCCAATAGTATCGTCCCCGAAATCTCTGAAGTTAAGAGCGTTCTCGGGCAGGGTGTCCGGAAAATGCAAAGTCCCATTCTTATTTTAGTAGGTGTATCGCCATTCATCGCGGCATCACCGCGGTCACTGCTTGGAGAAATATTTCAGGAAATGAGATTTAAAAACGCCCTGTCCTCTCATCTTGAATATGTGCCGATTCTACCGGAAGTATTTGCGGCTCAGCCTCTGCCGTATGTTGTGAGCTTTGAAATGAGTGATGGATTAAAACTAAAAAATTACGAAGAGCAGTTAGAAAAGTTTAACCTTGGCAAGCGGTACCTCCACCTTCCAGCGAGCGAAAACGTTCTGTCATTTAGGCCCGAATGGTGGCAAGCGGTGAAAACTATGAAAGCTTATTTAGACAAGCATTTCAATTCACCGATAGGATCATAATCAGATGGCAATTCTATCGTTTGACCGCAAAATCATCCTTCACAGTTGGATTGTGATTGTTTTTACTATTCTAATTGTAACATGGACCTTGAGCCAAGATTACTTAGGGCTGCCGCCCCGATGGATCTGGCAGGTGAGGTTGCCGAGGCTAGCTTCAGGTTTTCTCGCAGGTGGTTCGCTAGCGCTGTCTGGCATTATTCTTCAAACAATATTTAATAATAAACTAGCGGATCCCTATTTGATAGGCGTGTCCTCTTCTGCCGGCGTCTTTGCGGTAGGAACGATGATGTTTTTTTCATCAGCCTCTATGTATCTTGTCTCGGCTAACTCCCTGATTGGTAGCGCGGTAGGCGCATGTATATTGAGTTTTATCGCTTTCTACAAGCGTGCAGGCATGAGCAAAGTTTTAATGACAGGCGTGGTGCTAGGACTCTTTGGAAACGGACTCATTTCAATGATCTATTCTGTTCATGAACCCCACCGAGCAGGGCTTATTTCTGCGTGGTTTTTTGGGGACTTGGGGAGACCAGATCTATCCGTGATCTGGTTATGGCTAGGGGTTTATCTGATCTTGTTTAGTTTAATTTATTATGGAGCAAGGCAACTCGATGCGCTCGCGATGGGCGATGAAGTCGCGATCGGTTATGGCATCAGGCTGAAGTCAGTGAGGGTAAAGTGGTTGATTCTTGCGGTTTTTCTGATTGCGCTCCAAGTAGCGTTTACGGGGATGATAGGTTTCGTTGGGATGCTTGTACCATTTTTTCTTCAGCGATTTTACGGAGCGAGACACGATAGGTTGATTAGGCTGAGTGTGGTTTTTGGAGGCTCTATTCTTGTAGTTTTAGATACGGTGGGAAACAGATTGTTCTATCCCCATGCTGTACCGATCGGAGTGTTAACCTCGGTGCTAGGTGCGCCCTTGATCGCAATAGCACTCTTTAAGTTTAATCCGAAAGACGGGTATGAATCTTGAGAAACTTAGAGCAACCCACCCCCTTACTAGAAGTCAGAGTTTCTACGCTTAACGTCGCAGGAAGGACTCTCTTAGAAAATTTTCAGTTACAACTTTTTCCTCACGAAATCATCAGACTAAACGCTCCGAATGGGAGCGGAAAATCTACGCTCCTTCGCGCGCTGGTAGGACATCATTTTCCAGACGTGCTTCTAGAGGCGAAGATTTTTTTTGAAGCTCAAGAAATTACTAAACTGTTGGGGCGCAGCCTTAGTGAACGTTTGGTTTACGTAGGCTCACGGATCACTGGTGGCGAAGGTTTTACTGTGCATGAAGCGATGGAGCTTACTAGGGAGTTCGCCTATCAGCCTATAACCGAGCACGAGATCAAATCTATTTATCAGGCTCTAGGTATTGAAGAAATTCTCAGTAAAACCCTAAGTATCTTAAGTATGGGTGAGTATCAGCGCTACAATCTCGCAAAATCACTCCTCTTAAATCCGCGAGTACTCTTTCTCGATGAGTCCCTCTCGCACTTAGATTCTGCGTACCTCTCTCAAGCGACCCAGATTCTAGAGACGTGGGTAAAAACTCACGAAAGAGCGATTCTCTATGTGAATCACGCGGGTTCATTGCCACTGAGAAGCTCTCCGTCTCGTGAGGTGAACTTCACGAAATGAAGGATCTATTGAGCGTATTTTCCTTCTCCCGCCATCAGTTGTGGTACAGGTATCGCCTTAAACTTGGCTGTGAAGACGAGAGCGTCTAAAGAAACGCCAGCTGGTGATTTTGTTTTACGGCTCTTTGGGGGCAGTACTTCTTGAATAAATCCTACAAGCGCGCCGTCTACTTCGTACTTGAAACGATGTTTGATACCGTCCTTCTTCATTACCGTAGGCTGTTTCTGGGTAGTGGCCTTAAAGGTAGGCTGAAGAATCATGGTGTGCCTCTGATTATTCTGATCCATGAACGAGACATTCGTGAGGACGTATACATCTATATAGCTGTCGTCGGAGATGTTAGCGTGATTCCTCGCGGCCAAGGTGTTAGGACTATCCTTTAGAATACGCGCAGGCTTTAAGATACCCCAGTCTTGACTAGCCTGAAATCCAGTCATCTTATCCAAGCCTGAAACCTTGATCAGATTGTTGTCCTCAAACCTCGGTAAAGTTCGAGTAAACGGTTCCTCATTTATAGTCACAGGCATCCTTAAGCCACCAGCCTGTTTGTCCAAGGCTTCAAGCCGTTGGTAAGTTCCCGCTGCAACATCTACTGGAAAGCTTTGAGGCTTGTTCGGAAGTGTGCCCTCACGATTTTCTCTCACGACATTAGGCTCTTTTTCCAAGGCTTCAAGCTGCTGCACTTGTTCAGCCGATAACGGGCTGCTAGTTTTTTTGATTCTATCTACACGTTGTGTATTAAGTTTATGAAAGGAGATGGTTTCGTAAGGAGATTTAGGCTCGAACCGCTTAGCAAGAGGTCCGCTCGATACACCAATCGGCAGATGAGAGATGTCTGATACAATGAACGCTAACGGACGAACCATAACATCCGATTCATTTAGAACCTCAAACTGATGTCCGATAAAGTCTAAAAACGGAAGCTTTAGTATATTCTTATCAGGCACGACTGCGTGCCTATGTGTCGGATCCAAACTATCTTGTTTGTCATTTCTCAACAGCAAGACGTCATCTATGGACACTAGGTCCGTGGGCCGATCCACACCTACTCGGCATACCATTCCATCAAGCCCGGTAGCATGGGAATCTATCGAACCAAGGATGAAACCGAAGCCCGCGAGCAAGCTGAGTATAGAGTTTTTCATGAGTAAAACACCTTTCATAATGTTATCCGGAAGCGCGTTCTACCCGCTTAAACGCTGCGCGTCAAGCCCTTCGAAGTCAGACTATTCATAGGGTAGCGCAGGAGTCTTGGGGGGGGGGGCTAGGGTTGACGTAGTTTTAATAATCGAATACTGATCGCTCCCCTGTGGGTTTAAGGGTCGCTGTAAACAGCATATTCGTATGGTTCAATTTGTGGAGTGGGTTAGCGCAAGCCATTGGCCTTGACGTTAATAGCTCTATTTCTAGTCCACCTCCCTTGCCTTTGGTGGAACGCTACCGATCTATCGAAAACCGTAAGCGTGAACACGCATTCGAAAGCGAAGCGCAACAACTCGAATATCGCGTCACTTTCTCAAATGGCCTACTCTATAAGGCGGACGGGAAGCCGCTATCGAGCTATCTTGGAACCCCTGCTATTTATGTCATTACGGTTCAGGGGGAGCTTCTGATTTCTCAATTTAGCAGGCACGACTTTTTTACACATTCTACCTTAGCAAGAGCGGAGTCAGTGCTAGGGGCTGGTGAAATTATTATCCTTGAGGGTCGTATCCAAGCCATAAACTTAGAGAGCGGCCATTATCTGCCTGGGTATGAGCGAGTAGCGTACCTAAACGCTTTTTTGAATTTCCATGGAATAGAACCAGGCACCTACGAGCTAAGCCATAGGGCAGTCTCGAACTATCTAGGCTCTCAGCTCAAATGTATGCGCTCCCTCTCGTCCGACCTGCTGTAAGCGTCAAGAAGTCGTCAAAAATACAACTCGGTCTCCGGATAAATCGAATGACATCGCTCAAGTTTATTTCAGCTTAGCCGATCTCTTCTCATGGAGGAGTACAACCATGGGCTTTAGAGCTAGCAAGGGACAGAAAGGTCGCGGACGACGCGGGGGACACGAGGGAGGAGATACCTTCTGGACCTCCAATAGCGATCTGTTTCTCATGATGTCTGCTGTATTTCTCATGCTCTATGTGGTTTCGAGTCTAAAGAGTCAAACCGCTAGTGTTCAGAAAAATGCCGAATATCAGGCTATCGCTCAGAAAGCAGCGGATCTTGAACAGCAGATTAAGGTTTATAACACCCTGAGAGATCAACATTTAAAAGAAGACGCTTCAGCGCAAGAACAGCAAGTTTATAATAAGCTGATGGGTAAACTAGATCTTCTACAAGAAGAAGCGAAATCCGAAAAAGAAGCCTTACGTCGTAAAGCTCAAGAAAACGAGGATAAAGAATACGCACTTAATGAATATCAAAGACTTATTCGAAACATCATCAATACGAATATGCTCGCTAAGACTCAGATCAAAAATCGCGATCAAAACATAAAAGAGCAGAAGCAAGTTATCGCAGACCAAGACGTTGAGATTGATCAGCTTCAAGAAGACGTAGCGGCTAAACAGAAGGCCCTTGCTATCAATAAACAGAAAATTACAGAAATCAATGAAGAGCTTAATGAGAAAATAGAAGAACTGAGTGACCAGCAGAAAAGATCTCAAATGACTAAAGTTCAGCTAAATAATCAAATTGCTAAACTTCGTAGTCAAAGCCTAAACGAGATCAAGGCCCTAGAATCGAAAAACCAAGATGTTCTAAAAGAATTAAACGAAGCCCAAGCCAACCTTACGGATGCAGAGCGAACGCTGGCAAGCGAGCAGCAGAGGGCTAAACAGGAAAAGTCGCAACTTGTCTCAAAGTTGAATCAAACCAGACAGGGCTATGAGGCCGAAATGGCAAAACTGAGAGAGGAACATAACGATAGAATGGCGGCAGAGAAAAAAGCCTTTGACGATGCCCTAGGTAAAGAGCGTCTCTCTGCAATGGAAAAAGCCAAGCGTCTAAAGGAATTCGCAGCTCAGGCTAAAGCTAAAGAGCGAGAACTTTCAGATCGGTTAGGAGATCTCAACAACAAAGTCAGAGACGCAGAAGGTAGAATTAAATCTTCTGAAAGCGCTCTTGCTAAAGCAGCAGACGAGAAAGGTCGTTTTGTAGCGAATATCGAAGGTTTAAAGAAAGAGCGTGAGCAACTCTCTGGGGACTTAAAGCGCGCTACGGAACTAGCTAATGCTCGCAGGAACCTTGCTAAAAGAATCCGTGGTGAGCTTGATAAGCAGGGTCTGGCAGGATTTGTCGATCAACAGACTGGTGACGTGACTTTGGCATTCGGTGAAGAATATTTCGACACGGGTTCCGCAGATCTAAAAGGTAACATGAGAAACATCCTTCAGAAATTTATGCCGGGATATTCAAAGAGTCTTTTTTCAGATGAGCAAATAGCAAAGAACATTGATAACGTTGAGATTATTGGTTTTGCATCCTCGACCTACAAAGGACGCTATGTCCCGCCAGATAGTTTAAAGCCAGAGGATCAGGCTGCAATTAACTACAATCTTAAATTAAGTTTCGACCGAGCGAATTCTATTTTTAAACACGTGTTTGATACAAATAAAATGAAGTTCGAACACCAAAGACAGTTGTTACCAAAAATCAAAGTTGTAGGACGCGGTTACCTACCAGATGGAAAGTCCGGGCAAGATTTCGCTGCGGGTTTACCAGAGGGTGAGTTCTGTAAACGCTATAACTGTAAACAAGCTCAGAAAGTAATCATAAAATTCAAGTTGAAGGACTAGAAAAAAGGGGAAGTAAAATATGAATCATCAAGCATGGATTACCAGTTTAATTGACGGATTAGTGGTCTTCGGATCGAACTACCTTTTGCCGCTCGTGATAGGTCTGTTTTTCGTCGCAGCCGCGACAAGGATACTAATTTACTACACTGTTAAACGAGAATATTGGTTTGTCACAGAATTTGAAAAAAGAATGCTACGTGCAATCGATTTCTCAAAAACTTCTGGTAACTTATCCTTTTATGTCGTCGTTAAGAGACTGCTTGAGAAAACGTTCTATGAGGTTTTCGAACAGAGAAGTGTGATGAAACGCGAATACATAGACCATATTTTAAGTCCTAGCGATCGCATCTTCCTCGTTCAACAGGGATGCGCCTATTTAGTGCGAGATACAGTGAAGCGTACCGCTCTTTTAAAGAAGAATGACGAAGGCTTAAAAGAGTTAGAGGAAGTTTCTCGCGGTGTTCTACAGAACAACGTGTGTTTCTCGAAGCTTTTTGGGATTTTTTCGGTCACTACTTTAAATTCCTTTATTTCACAATTAGCTGGATTATTCGTGGTTTTTGGTATTTTTGGAACGTTCTTGGGAATTATGCGAGCGCTTCCTGAGCTAAGCGGCATGGATATAAACGATGCAGTAGGAAGCAAAGCCGTTATGGAAGGGTTCTTGGCGGAGGTCGCTTTTTCAATGAGCGCTTCAGTGATCGGAATTTTATGTTCTGTTCTTTTACAGACGATAAACGCGTTTTTCAATCCAGAGGAAGTTTTCTACGATGTCGTTGATAAATATCACGATGCTTTAGTCTATCTTTGGAGACGCTGTGAGACCAATGAAGTTCCTTCTGGTTTACCTAAATTTGATGAACACAAGGATCCTATGGACGCACTGGCTGAACTATCGTTGCAAAAAGAGCTTTCTGCTGCAGATCAGAAAGAAGCTCGAAAAAATCCCCAAGGGCCTACGACCGGACAAGGCATGGATCCAGAGTATAAGAAGTCTGCGTAACTTGAATTTTAGAGGGTAGTAGGAGGAAGTCGTGGCAGAGCAGTTTCAGTGCTTGATTGAAATCCGTAACCGAGGTGTAAGGTCGCAACTCAGCGCCTCGGAGTCCGATTTTATTTTAGGCAGATCCAGTAAACTGCCGCACTCCATTGATAGCCAAGAGATTTCTAGAGAACACCTAAGAATTGAAATTATAGGTACAAAGATCTGGGTCACAGATTTAGCCTCTACGAATGGAACCTACTATAAAGGAAAAAGGCTAGAACCTAGGGTAAGTGTCCCATACGAGGGCGGTGAGCTTTGCATGGGCCCTGTCGCAGAAGGCGTATACTGTAGCTTTCAAGTACCAGGGCTGATCGAGTTCGCAAAAGAGCAGTCTGAACCTTCGGTGCTAAGACGAGTGTCCGCTCGTGATGTCATAAACCCTGCTCCACAAAATGATCCTTCACCTGTGAGTCCGCCCCCTCCTAGCGAGCGAACGCTCATGGATATTTCTAGATTTACTCCTAAACCTTCCGTAGTCCCTGCTACCCATGGTGCTACGGCTCGGGTTCGTGAGGCTGTGCCTGAGGCTCCGGTTCAACCCGTCCTCGTGAGATCTGTTCCAAGCCACCAAGAAGCAGTACCGTCTGCCTCGATTTCCCTTGCCCCTTCCCCGTCTGAAGCGGTGGTTGCGCTCAGACAATCCATGCACGAAGGGATAGACAACGATCTACAGTCCAAACGGCAAGAGATTCAGAAAATTCAAACGGAGTATCAGCTTGTAGAATCGCGTTTACGCGAGCTTCAGTTTGAGAAGACGAAAATCGAAGCATTGGTAAGAAAAATCGCCGAAAAAGAAGCAGAAGAGCAGAAAGTTCAGGAGCGATTACGAGCTGTATTAGAACGAGAAGCAAAGTCAGAAGAGAATTATCGACTGATAGAGCAGAAAAGACAGCAGCAAGAAAGCATCATTGCCCAGATTCATAGCGAGATCGAAGGATGGAAGCAGAAGGCAGTCGAAGTGCAGAATCAGTATCATCAGGAAGAGAAGCGCGTCGCAGATCTGCTCATGTTTCTTAGATCCCAAGAAGGTGACTACCAGCGGAAACTTGGAGAGGTACAGCTAGCATCTGAGAACCTGACAAAAGAATATGAGGCGCTTAAAAAACGTCTTCGAATTGAAGCAGAGTCTATCGAAGCAGAAGGTCAGCTCAAACGAGCGCATATTGAAAGAGACGTAGAGGAACAACGTACCAGAAAAATTTCACTGGACCGTGAAGTACAAGACTTACAAATAGCAAACTCTCAGTTGACACCAGTTGTGACCCAACTCCGCGAAGAAGACGGAAAACTAAAACTAGAGGTCTCTGAGTTACGTTCTCAGAAACAAGATCTCGAGCGTGATTTAGAGTCATTTATCTCGCAGAAGCGCCTCCTGGTAGAAGAGATCGCTACGGCTGAAATTCAAGCTAAAGATATCAAGCTTCAGAACTCTACAGATATCGCAAATACCGAAAAATTTATTAAGCAAGAACGTGCGAATCTAGAAATGGAGTTACAAACCTTAAGACAGAAAGTAACGCAAGAAGTTGAGCTTCTTAAACTCCAAACAGACCGTGAAATGCACGAAAAACTTCAAACCCTTCAACTAGACACCACGCGAGCAAAAACCGCTCTAGAGCAAGAGCTTCTAGAGAAACGAAAAAACTCCATTACGGAAATGGAAAACATGCGTACGCAACTTGAGCAAGAAGTTGCACAACGTCGCAGTGGGCTGCAAGACGAGGTGGATAAAGTTCGTGCTGAGACCGATCGTGAGTGCAAACAGATGCGGGATAAGGCCGAGTTCGACGCGACCGAGCGGAAAGCACAAATACTTTCTGGTATTGAAGAGCTAAAAATACGTACTGAAGCAGAAGTGGAGCAATTAAGAAAAGACGCTGCAGACGCGGTCGCAAGACAGAAATCACTAATTGATTCTGAAATCGCAGAACAACGCACAAAGCTCATGGCAGAGATTGAGTCCACTCGCACTCGGTCGGATCAAGAGCTGAGAGACCGTGAGCAGAAACTATTGTCTGATATTGCAGAAGAAAAAGCTGAAGCTGTAGCGCAAATAGATGCTAATCGTGAGTCTTGGGTTAAAGAGCACGAATCTCTGATGGCAAAAACGACAAGAGATTGTGAGGAGATCAGCAATCGGTGGAAGGCTGAGTTTGAGCAGTTAAAACAAAGAGAAATGGCGACACTGAATCAGTGGAAAGCAGATGAAAATAAGAAAGTTCAAGAACGCCTCAGTTCGGATATTCATTCTCTTGCCCACGAAATAGCTACCAAAACGCTCTCTGCCTATCAGCAATCGGGTGCGACAACAGTCTATGTGCAGGAACTTATGATGTCTCTCCAAGAAAGACTTCAGGCAGCAATCCTACACGGAGTTCCAGAAACCGCTGGTTTTCATCCAAACAGTAAGAACTCAAGGCGTAAGTTTTGGCTTCAGACAGGTGCATTCGTAGCAAGCGTTGTTGTCGGTATCACCGCATTTAGGGTTTTACCTGACATGATCAAAAATCACGTTAACTCAGAACGCAACACTCGCTCTTCCTTGACCGAAGAATTTTTAAATCGTGTAAAAAAAGCAAATGCTGAAAAACTAGCCTTAAACCTTACTAAGCGAGATGTGTTTCAGGAGTCGTACACAGATAATGTTCTCTATAATGAGGGTTACTCTCAAATGAAGCTTGACGATTCTATTCACAATGATTGGATTGCAAAATTAAACACGTTTATTTTGAAAACTCTAAAACTAGACGATCGTGTTATTGTTCAATTCATTCCTCTTGAGAATGGACTTATTAAAGAGCTCGAGGAGCAGCGGAAGATACTGAATGCGCGTAATTTTGATGTAGTTGTCGCCCAAATGAAGACCGCAGAAGAGGAAAAAACTTCGCAAATGTGGTTGACCTTAGGCGGTAGAGAGAACTGGGTACAAATCAGAGACTTTGAAAAAGAATATTACGAAGGAAAAATAAAAGAGATTCAGGGGCAGTAGTCCTCTAGGCCCCATTTTCTCATGCATTCTTGTTCCTCTTCAGCACGATGAATTTTTTTGTACCTTACCTTAGCTTCACCGCTAACAGCTTTTTTGCAGTCTTCCCACGTGGAATATCGACTCAGATGGTTGTTTTTATAAACAAGATAGTAGGCATCGAATGATTTTTTCGGCACTTGCCCTGCCTGAGCGTGAAGAACGGGATCGACGGATTCTCCCTGTCTTAAATGGATCGGGGTGGGAGCCCCCATGGAAAGGGAGTATAGTCTAGCGATATCATCCACTCTTTCTTGAAGTGGGATTCCTGCGTGACCTTTTACCCATTGATAAGTGATTCTGAATTCATTTTGATTTAAAATTTCGTTGTAAAGTTGTTGCCATATAGTTTCGTTTTTTACGCTGGTTTGGGTAGTGGTTTTGAAACCGTTTTTTACCCATCTGTGTAAGTACTTTGTGAGGCCGTCGAGCGCGTATCTAGAATCTGTGTATAAAGTGATAGAAAGAGCGTCTTTCGGTCTAGCCCTTATGCCTTCAAGTATCGCAGTAAGTTCCATTTGGTTGTTGGTGGAATCAGGGCTAAATCCACCCCCCTCAAAGACTTTAAAGTCAGGCGAAAGCCACAGGTAGCCATAACCTCCGGGGCCGGGGTTTCCAGAGCAGGCTCCATCCGTAAATAGTTGATAGTTAGGAATAATTTTCATATGGCTTGCCGTCTTGTAGCTCGATAGCCTTTACAATTCAACTCACTAAGGAAACTCAAGGTATCGGCAAGTTTTGCCATTTCTTAAGTCTTGGGTAAGCTCTTAGGGGTAGGCCCGGATTTAGCAAGGAAAGCTAAGCGGCCATTCATCCCAAGGAAGGGGTAGTCATTGAAAATCTCTTATCGATGTTTTTCTAGAATCACTCGAACTCTCATGATTTTGCTAAGCCTTGGATTTCAATTTCAAGGGGTACGCGACGGGCACGCCTCTGTTTCCATGGGCTGGGAGTCGAGTGGGTTTCTTAGAGAGAGCGACCAACGAGCGAATTCAACACAGACCTTTAGTCTGGGACCTAAGTTTAAGTCCGAGGGCCCTTATTTACGTACCGAGGGTGATTTACTAGGGATTGTGCAGACTGCTGAACGATCGACAATGGCGGGTGAGGCAGTGAACTTATACCTCGCAAGCGGATACAAACTATCAAAACATCATGAACTCACTTTGGGGCGCAGACGGTTTGATTTTTCGCAAGCAGATGATGTTTGGAAGCTTGGTATGATTGAACCTAGATTTCTTTGGGACCCAACAAGACCTCAGGGCGTAGGAATGACTGGGCTATTTTATAAGTTTGAAACCAAGCGCACTCGTTTTGTTGCTTTCGGTTCACCTCTGTCGATTCCGGAACGAGGATTCCCCGTCAGACAAGATTCTGGAACTTTAGCTACAGATAATCCGTTTAGTGCGCCTATTTACGACAGTGTTCGATTTTCAGACCAATCGTTCCCAATTCGCTACGATATTAAATACCCCCCTTTGAAGGATTTGCTCTTAAATCCTAATGGCGCACTTTCTGCAAGATGGTCTCCCCGTGGGGCCACGGGGTGGTGGATTCACGGACTCGGGGGAGTGTTGCCAGTAAACCAAGTAAATATTTCAGCAGACGTGGGTTTTTTACCTCAGGAGTCGACTGCGTTTGCAGACATTTATCCACGCGTTCTAACAAGGCGCGTTGCTCTCGCTGAGACCGGGTATCGCAATAAACGCATAAGCGTTTGGGGATCTAGACTTGAAGATGCGCCCTTTGATCGGTCCGTGCCCTCTAATTGGAACACCCCGGCCTGGGGTCGCTCTAGCGTGAGTGCGGTGGGTGGCTCTGTCGCTATAACGGGTAGGCTTTCCATAAAGGGATCGGCACTTTGGATTGACGAGAAAACTGCAACACAGACCTCAGATAGCGCATCTGATTTTAACATTAACCTTCCTGCGCGTTACGATTATAAAAAAGCGTACCGTGTAGGCGGGCACTATCAGATGACGGAGCGGCACGCTTTTCAGAATTTATGGACTTACGACAGAGCTTACTCTAATTCGATTGGATCTTTTGACTATCTCTATTTCTTGACTCAGAAAGATTCCGCATGGGCTCTCCAAGTTGGAGCAGATTTTTTCGTCGCTAATAATCGCGATGGGTTTATTGGTGCATTTAAAGGAAACGATCGCTTCAGGGGGTCCGTAAGGTATGTCTTTTGACAAGAGCTTAAAGGCACTAGGAATTTGTTTTTTTGTATTGTTGTTTAGTAGCTGCGGTATTTTCGGCAAAAAAAGTGAACCCTCTCTAACTGTTGTAAGTCCTGGCACGGACTTAGGTTGTTTTGATGAGCTAGGTAATCGATTAACGGCTTATTTTGATGGAAAAATTTCAGAAGCAGAATGGACCTCCACATTTGATTGTGTTGATAGTGCGCTTGTGACTTTTGAGCAACGCGTTCGAGGTGAATTTTCCTCGGGGTACTCAGAAGGGGATATTCGCGCACTCTTGACACAATTTCTCATTAGGACAAAGCCCGTAAAACAGCCGTTTATTGATGGATTATTTGCCATGAAAACGTCCCTCTTCGGCGGGGATCCAAAGATCATAGAAAAGACTTGGATAAAAGAAATTAGATCAATGGTCGGAATTATTCGCGATCACTCCACTCGAAACATCGGGTTGTTTCGAAACAGAGCAATCAAGAAAAGCCCTGATACAGGGTTAGAGCTTGTTCAGGCAGCAGAAGCTTTGGGCCTGGCGCTGGGAAACTTTTTCTCCAAGTTCACAGGAACATTGCCTGTACCCAAGAATGTGTTTTTAGCCTTTCTTTCAGAATCTTTGAATCTCGCTGACATTAGAGAGGGTTGGGTGAGTGAGTACGGAGACCTCATACTCGCCGGCGCATCACTTTTTAGTAGATCTGAACCAACGGCAGTTTCTGAGAAAGCTTGGAGCGCGCTTTTTGGAACTGGTGTGGGACTTGGGGTCGCGGGGTATGTCTATAGTGAACGAGAGAATTACGATTTCGTTTTTGATGATTCTAAGCATCAGTTCTATGCGGCTCTCCTTAGAATAGGTAGTGGAATCTTTAAACGACTGACTGATGTGTACGGCGGCACGATTCCAACCGAAAGACTAAGCTTACTGATCTCTGTTTTACCTGAGTCAATTATTTCCCAAGACCGCAGATCCGCAGTTTTAACAGACCTGCCTAGAATTCTGAGTCGCACCGTGCGCATGGGTTTGGGATTTCCTGAAGGTTTGTCACAACCTTTGTTTGAGTACTGGGTGAAGAGTTTTGACCGGGCCGCAGCGGTTATGAGTCAAGTTAGAAAAGTATTTGATGGAGAGCCTGACTTGATCGAGAAGTCCAGATTTCAAGCGCGCATGAACCAGTTGCTTCCAGGTACAAAGGAAAGTGAAAAAGGATTCCTTCGCGAAGCAGGCTTACTTGCGAATCGATACATCGGGCTTTACGGGGTTAAAGGCTCGCTGATGAAAATCGGAAATAGGCACGAAAATACCGTTAGCTTTACACAGATCGAGCATTTTTTTTGGTACCGAGAGATTGTATCATTTCTACTAGACCGCTATTTAAAGCCCGCTATCGTTCCGGGTGCTGAGCGTTTAGCGAAGCTTGAGGATCTGGAAGCCATCGTTCAAGACGTACTCACAATCATGAGAGGTTGGAAGAAAGCGCACCCGTTATTCGATGCGAAACAATTGGCTGCCAAACGATTTCGCGAAGCTAATCTATTCATGCCTAGTTCAAATGGAGACGATAGTCTTGATGAAAAAGAGCTCGCCTATTACTTAGCATTTCTCTATTCTTCGGGGCAGCTGAGTAATCAGATCTTCTCAACTCTGAAAGACGAAAAACTATGTGATGATTCGCTCTTAGATGAATTAAGGACGCCAGCGTTTACTCCGTCTTGTTTTCGTGCAAACTACTTCAGTCATCCCGAGTTATTTCTCTCGAATCTGCCTGGGTTAAGTAAGTTTCTCGCAGGTTTAACGGGTGAAGCTGCGGTAGCGGTGCCAAAGGCAATTGAGTCAGCAGCGAGACGAAATGGATATACTGAAGAGCCGCTTGGTCTCTATGATATCGATTCGATTTCAGGGCTTCATCATTATGTCGAATCCCTTTTTAATCGCTTTGACATTTCCCGCGATGAGCGACTTTCGAAAGATGAAATACTCAATCTTGCCTTTCCTATTTTCAAAAGAGAACTTGCGACTTTAGCAGGAGTGAATAAGGAGTGGATTTTAAAACCCACACTGACTTATTTAATTTATTATGGCAGGAAACCCTCTACGACTGACTTACTTTGGTGGATCGGCTACTCAGAGGCTCTAACTATTCGTGCGACGAGAGCGAATATTTATAATCTACTAGCGCTGATCTCCGCAGAGACTTCCGAAAAATAAACCCAGCTACCTTGACAGATACCACCCCTTCTTGATACGGGCTTGCGCGAAGAAAGGTTGGGTGGATTTATGATGAAGGGTAAAAATAATTTTAGAAATTTAAATCTCTGGGTCATCGCAGGAGGGCTCAGTGTTTGCGCAGTGACTACTGCACAAGCTTCAGAGGTTTTTGTGTGTGCGCTACAAGACAATGCTGAGAACTGGGGTGGGATAGGAAAATTCAAGCAAACAGCCCCGAAAAGCGAAAACAAGCGTGACGGTGAAACTAAAGCAACGAAGAAAGATTTCGTTGGATACAAGTGTACGAGTTTGGAGCGAGAAACCTACTACTTAAGGTTTACTGGCTATTCAATCGCTATTGCGTGGCAGCCTCAAGAGGGAATGATTCTTAGCTTCATTGGGAGCAGAGATGGAACTCGAAGGAATCAGGAGAAGGCTGCAAACTTCTACGGAGCTCGCGTGAGCGCATCTATCGGGGCTGGTGGCCTTGTGATGGTAGCGGCCAATCACCGTGGGCTGATGACGGCGTTTGGTTTAAATACGGGCATTGGGTTTGATGTGTCAGGCATCCATATGGAGTTCGGTAAAGCGTCTAGCTTTTCAGAGCTTCGAGAGGGCAATGTAAAAGCTGTTTCGGCGAGCGAAAAATTCGGGGATGACCCCTTAAACATGATTCGTACGGGTGCCTATGCTGACATCTCAACGACTCCAGAAGTAGCGGCGAAGATCGAAGCAGCTAGGACCGAGAGGTTAGATCTTAGCACTACGAATGTAGCGCCTGTGATGCATTAGGAACGCCTTGCCTATCGAGATATTGGTATCTCGGACAGTAGTATTCTAAGAGCGATGTGTGATGACCTATGGAAAGTGAAATTTTTTTGTAGAGTTGTTGGCATCGCTCTCAGCCTTTTAGGTTGTCTGAATGTGAAGGCAGATGACCGGGGTGGTAATCAGGGTCCGAAACAGATCTCTAAAGCGCCCGCAAAAATCCCAGAGCAGTGGGACTATAACCCAGAGCAGTGGGACTATAAGTGGACGGATATAGGGGCGTTGGCAAACTACTATCGGCCCACTCCGAAAGGTAAAAGACTTATCGGGGACTTACGGGAAGTAGGCCTTAAGCCAGAGGCAAGTTTGTGGGATGTGAGTAAGCTTTTAGATACCAGTAAAGGTCAGTACGGCAGGCCACCCACTACTTTAGATACATCCATGGGCGCGATGTCTTCATATTCTAATGCAGAGTTCGATCACCTCCATCACAGTTATGCTGGGATCATGGGCGAGACTAAAATCTCACCCGCGATGGGGCACAACTACACACCAGCCTGGTACGCGATTGCCGATCAAGATGTTCTACAGGCTTGGTTTAATCCGCCTAAAGACGCGGAGATAGAATCGGGATATTCCACCTTCTCAGAAAAATTCATTCCAGCCACTGAGATCGGAGCGATTTCTAATGGTGTTTTTTATAACCCCACGAAATCGCACTACCTTGCAGGCTACCGCGTGGTAGCACCTTGGGAGTTAAAGCAGCGAGCACAGAAAATAACCGCACTCAATTCCTCGAAGAATCCTCCTCCGAAGTGGCGAGAAATCAGTCATCACACCAGCGAACTCACTCCACATGGCATTGAGGAGGCTAAGATGATCACGCATACGCTCATTACTGCTTGGCAAACGGGCGTTCAGGCGGAGCGAGCGAAACCCATTCCTCCCTCTCTGCTGCAATTAGGCCCAGGATCTTTCTTTGATGATCAGTGGCTTTTTGTTTGGTTTCCATGGCTAAGGGCTGATTCTGCCACCTACGGGGGTAAGGGCTCGAGCGGGATCCTACAGGTCAATAGTGTGGTGATGTTTCCCATGCTCGTAAAACCTGTGTGGATTCCTGTTAATATTTTAGAGAGAAAGCCTAAGGACTACTGTAACGATTCAAATATCTCCGAAAATCGCGGTCCTCTAGGAGGAGTACTTTTTAAGATCGCAACTCAAACATTTCCTAGGGACGAGAGTTTCGAGGCATCTCTAAAGAAAGCCATCACAGCTCTTGATCGGAAAGTTTCTGAGAAAAAAAATACTGCAGTTACAAAGCACACAAGCTCGTCCTGTGAAGATAGAGCACAGAAAATCAATCTGCGTGAGCTTGTGCCAGCTCTTTCCAAGTATATCCGCGATCCAACGGCTGCCGCGCAGGGAAAATTTCAATTTTCCTCGCCAAAATCCATGAAAAATTTAGCGGGCCAAACAAAGAAAATCTGTTCCTACGGAGTCTCAGAAAACAAGCTTAGTAAATTTGAGGAGAATATTCCTGTTGCAGGTTCGATCTTGATTGCGAAGGACGGTCATCAGTTCACGAGCTTTTACTCTGAAAAAACCAAGAGCGCGACCGGCAAGCAGGAAACACTTCGCGATACATTTGTGCTCTCTAAGCAGCAACCGTCGCTCACTCGGTTCAAACACACTCTAACTCTTCGTCAGAACGGCAAACGGGTGTCTAATCCCCACTACACAGGTGACGCGATTCTCATTTCAGAAAAAAATGGAACCCAGTTACTAGTAGATCTCGATGAACACGGCGAAATATACGCGGTGAACGTACTATAGCTCATGACCGCTCGCTTCGATACCAGACCCTTATCCGACTGAATCTATTTTATTTACATTGCCGGCAACGCTCATCGCGACTCTATCGCTAGTTTTTGTTACGCAAAATACTCTTTCAACCAGGCTGTTCTCTCTTGGGGGGTAGATTTTAGAAAAACGAATAAATCTCGCACGTTGGTGTCCGTTTGGTCTTGGCGACGCGAGAGATTAGCGATCATGCGCAAGTCCTCGGGGTGCCAGAAAATTACGCCACATCCCTGCGTTTCATTTCGTCCCACACGCCCAAGTGCTTGTACGACACTAAGCACAGAGTGCAGCGGTGAAAATAAAAAGGCATGATTGAAGTGTTTATAGTCCATTCCCATCCCAAAAGCGCTTGTAGCTATGACCCATGGGTAAGGCTTCCTTCTTACTTGTTTTTCTAGAATCATCCGTTCATCGCTTGAGAAACCTGCGTGATAGCATAATGCCCGCTTAGCATGTGCTTTAAATAGAAATTGAATACGCTCGGTGTGCTGCCTCGTAATTACAAACACTAATCCAGCTGCTTCCTGACCCACGGACTCCATCGCATGCTCGAGAGCGCGGACTTTTCCTTCGAGAGACAGTTCTTTAAGAGCAAGATGAAGACCTGCTGGCAGAGAAAACGTTCCCACTTTATAGAAATCCTCTCCGAACTCCGATTGTAGTTTCGCCTCAAGAGATCTTGGAGGTGTCGCAGTCAACCAAAGCGACTTCCGTAACGAGAGCGACCGTATAAAAGGAATAATTTCCTGATAGCTGGGCCTGAAGTGCGCACCCCATTCCTCCATGCAGTGGGCCTCATCTATGACAACGAGTGCTGGCGGATATCGTTCATAGTGACTTTGAATCCTGCGGTTCTGTAGCATTTCCGGACTGATGATATGAACATTCGCCTCCGAGAGTTCCTCTTGCGTAAAACCCGCACCCGCTAGCCCCATTCCACAAAAAACCCGAGCACGCCCAAAGACCTGGCCGATGCGCTCTGCCTGCTGTCTGCCTAGAGCAATCAGGGGGCATAGGACGAGCACAAGGTCAGAGGGATACGTACGCACGTATTCTTCAATAATAAGCCCCTTGCCAGCTCCCGTGGGCGCAACACAAAGAGTATGGCAAAAAGATTTCTCTAGTCGCCCTAAGGTTTCACTTTGGAAGGGTTTCAGAATGTAAGAGCTCATGAGGTGGGGCTTTAAGCATCCCTCGTGCCAGTAGCCAAAAATAGTAAGCACCACCCATCAGTCCAAACAGAAACTGTGTAATAAACAAGAGCGTGAATACTTCAGCCCCGGATTGAAGCCCTATCATTCGGTAGAAAGATTCGAAACTTGCGTGCCCGGTTCCCAAGCCACCCGGTAGTATGGGAATGGCGGCCACCAATAGTCCCACAGGTGTCACGGACAAAAATTTAAAAAACGTATGCCAATCTAATACCGTACCGCCCTCAGGACTGAGCATGGAAAGATGAAACAAATAACAGCTCATTGTTACGAGAGCATGAATAAAAACAGACACTAAGATTTGATTAAAGACCCACAGTTTTGGAGGGCAAATCTGTCTGATAGAGGTTAAAAGTTTAGCTAAATGATGACAAAGCGCTAAATTTCTTGATGCCAGAAAGCTCAAAAGTAAATTTAAAACCGAAGACTTATAGAGCATGAATATACCCAAAAAAAGCCCGACATTTAGAAACAGCACCGAGGACATGAGACCATGCCAGGATGAAGAGAGTTCACTCCCGAGTGCTAAAGATAAGAGAGCGCCCACTCCCGCAAGCAAGATGACTCCTGCTAGCCCAAAGATACGGTCCACAATAACAGTAGAAAAAATACTCACGCGGGACTGACCTAAGTCCTTTGCCACATAGACGGCTTTTATAATATCGCCGCTCACGACCCCCGGGAGAACAGAACTAAAAAACAGACCAATCGCGTGATACCGCATACACTGAGAAAGATTTGCACCCGGCACTACATGACGAACAAACTGCATCCACCGATAAACTCCTAAGCATTGGCATATTAAAAGAGTAATAGCTGAAATAAAAAGTATAGCTGGATTTTTGAGCGCTAGAATAATGGATTGAAAAGAGAGCAATCCGCTTTGAATCATCCAGGCCAAGGCTAAGGCTGTGACGGCTAGCTTGAGGAAAGAAATGAGACGCTTTTTCATGCTATTTTCTTCCTACAACTGAGGATAGGAAGTTTTCTATAAAATACTCCTGATGTTTTTGAAGTAAGTTTACTGTGGGAGCGGGTGTTGTGAGTAGTCCGTGTTTCTGGTTTCTCATGTATCCATCGATTAGATCTGAACCCTCGTGCAACATCCTTTCTGGGTGAAACTGGACGCCACTGTAAGGGCCAGACTTGGATTGGATCCACTGGACCGCGCAGTGTTCAGAGTGCCCAAGAATTTTAAAGGAGCGTAATTCTGACTTCACGACCTCTTCCTCGTGAGCCACAAAAAAGGTTACCTTTTCCCTAGATAGCTCTTCAGTTAGTGCGGAAGTGTTTGTTATCTCTACTCTTGCCCAACCGAATTCTGGGACTTTAGAGCGACGAACCACGCTCTCGCCGTCTAAATACCTAGCAAGTAGCTGCATCCCAAAACACACACCTAAAATGGGTCTTTCGTTTTTCATGAAAGCCCCAAAGCAATCAAAGATTTTTTCGCTCCATTTTTCCAAGGTCACGCAAGAGGCGCGCGAGCCTGAAACCACGAGAGCCTGGTAGGGGGTAAGATCGTGTGGAATGTCACCATCGGGGGCGCGCCTTGTTTCCAGTGTGACTTTACTGGATAGAGTAAGAAGTTTTCTTAAAGACGCTGACCCTTGAGAACTCGCATCGAGAGTGCAATCTAAAAGTAAAATCCTCACGGAGCGCGCTCCTCCTGCTCTCTAGCTTCGAGAAAATAGGAATACTTCATAAAAATACTATGCGCTGCGTGCACTGCAATCACAAAACCTGGCGCACCATCTAGAAATCCACGCTTCCATAGGTAAGTTTCTATGAACTTTCCTAGCGTTTTTAAGATGAGCGTAACCACGGAAAATCTTACGCCTCTACTTAACAATGTCTGATAACCAAGGCGCGAGAACTTCAAGTTCGTGTGGATCTGATCGTCTACACACGAAAAAGGAAAGTGGAGGATCGGCTCACGAAATTCTTTTATTCTACCATCAATATGTAACGCCTCATGCACGTGCGGTTCTGTCCATTTTGACTGTTCTTTCTTAGCTAAGCGTACCAGCCGATTTGGGTACCATCCACCGTGGCGAATATAGCGCCCTAAGTACCAACTGAGGCGAGGCATGGATGCGCCTGAGAAAAGAGCAAAGTCTTGAGCTAGAAAAAAATCTTGTATTTCGTTGATAAACTCGGGCGTTAAGGCTTCGTCTGCATCCAGATTGAGCACCCAAGGCTGTGCACTCTGTGCGTGCGCAAAGTTCTTCTGCGCACCAAAACCGGGCCACGCGTTGTAGATAAACTTAGCCCCGTAAGAGCGTGCGATCTCTTCCGTTCGGTCCTTACTTCCCGAGTCTACGACTATCATTTCTGATACGAGTACCGATGCCGATTTTAGACAGCGATCTAAATTTCTCTCTTCGTTTAACGTGATGACCGTAAGTGAGATCGGGAGTTTAGGCATGGCACTTCCATAACTTTATCAGTGCAGAAAACACATCCGATTCTGAGATGGATCTCATACACCGATGCTCTTCTGTGATGCAGATGTTTAGTCCGCACCAAGGTCTGCCTCCCGGATCCTGCGGAACGCGACACGATAGAGGAGTTAAATAAAGATACTGATGCTTATCTTTAGAGTAAGGGTGCCACTCTAAGGGATCTTCGGGACCAAACACAGTTAGTGAAGGCACACCTGTGGCAGCAGCTAGATGTTTAGGGCCTGAATCATTTCCAAAAAAAATCTGTGAAGTCGCAAACAGCGCAGCCAGTTCCGGTAAGGTACGGTCTGTTTCTGGAATAATTTGAGAGAGAACCTGCGCGCGCGCTTTAGAGTCTTGATACCACTGGGAGGCTTGGGTTTCTAAAGCCTCTATAAACGACTGGTAAAGTGCCGATTCTGCTGAGGTGTAAACCACTGAGACGTGGCCCTTAGATTCCTCAATCCATCTAAGCGCAAGGGTCGCAAAACGATCAAGAGGCCAAATCTTAGAAGGTCTAGAAGCGCCTAAGCCTAGGAGTAGCCTTGGACCCGATAGTTTAAGTTCACGGTACTGATTTAAGATGCTGGATTTTCTATTCTGATCCACCGGAAGAATAGGAAAGCAATTTTCCGGCACCGATAACCCTAGCGCTCTTAAGACATCGAAGTCTTTTTCGAGTGCGGATTTCGCAATTCCTTTTCCAGGAATGGTCACTGTGGAATATAGGTTACGAAGTTTAGGTCCATGAAAATGAATCGCACGCGTGGAAGCGCCCACCGCATAAGAAAGAGCTGCAAGGGCAGGCGACGAGTGAAAGTTTAAAGCCCAGTCGTATCGCTCTTTTCTTAACGTGAGCGCAAGTCTTGTCAGCGCTTTTGCACGAGCAGGTACTCTAGGGTGATGTTCGTAAGAAAAGACCTGATCCACGTATCCAGACGTCCTCATGAGGTCCGCCCACGCGGTTGTGACGACGAGATCAATTGTAGCCCGAGGATAAGTCTCTCGAAGGAGCCTAAGTGAAGCTAGAAGCAGCAGTGTATCACCAAGGGATCGGGCCTTGACCACAAGGATTTTTTTTGGACTGTGCATGGTGTCTAAGGCCTTAGCCTAAAAGGCGTCTCCTCGCAGCCAAAAAAAACCCCGTAAGAACTTTCGCTCTTACGGGGTTTTTTTCTACAGGGGTTAGCCTGTAAATGTTTGGTTTAGTGGTTACTTATGTTCGTCTTTTTTTGGCTCGCCTTCTTTATGCGGCTCTTCTGCATGACCGTCGTGATGATCGCCTGTATTAACTGGTGGTTTCTTTGCTTTTTTATCGTGTCCGCTTGCAAAACTTACGGAGCTGACTGCGAATACGGCTACAAGTGCTAACATCAATGCTTTCATATGAAATTCCTTTGCCTCTTTGTGGGAGACGTTTCTGAGGCTAGGGAGATAAACAAACAAACCCTAGGCCCTGCCTCGTTTCCTAAGATTTGCAAACGTACTTAAAAATGCTACGCCTCTAGAACTTGCAGGTACAAGTTAAAAAATCGTCATTTTTTTAGGTACGCACTCTCTTTAGAGTCTGGAGTCGAATCGGTAAACATCGGTGACAGGAATGTGAGGAAACCGTTCGTGCTTTAGTTTCATCTTAGAGAGCTGAAGGATGAGCTTGGTCTGTCGAACCTTGTCTTGGGTACGGACTTTTTTGATTTCACTGAGGATGAACCGCTCCATTTCTGCCGGGTGAAAACAAAACCCTGGAGAAAAGTCAAACTTCCCTCGGAAGGGAATGAGTCTTCCCTCAAATACATCACCCCGCGTCAAGCCGTGCGCGATTTCAGGCGGTTGCACTATGTAGGTCTGTTTTGAGAATAGATCTTCAACCTTAAGGCCATCTTGTAAAAACGCATTACCTTTCATCCGAAAAATGGAATGCACAGTGGAGCAGAAGTCTCTATAAATCGTGAGGCTATCTTGGCTGAGTTCGTCTTTAAATTTTCTAAAATATAACTTCGTCGGAGCCAGATCTACTCCCGTCAGATCCCGGTCAAACAAGTACCAATCCATAAAAAGAATCATTCGCTGCTCATATTCCCGGTCATCTGAGAAAACGACTCCAGCCCGATCGAAAAACTCTTCTTTAGCGGCATGAACCTCTTTGTAATAGGGGCCCGTGGTAAACATTTCAATAACTGGCTCTAGGTATTTCTGAACGAGTAGATACGAACTCATGCTTTAGAGTGTGCCATGAGGTCGATAAATTGTTGAAATAAATACCGAGAATCATGCGGCCCAGGACAACTCTCAGGATGGTACTGTACGGAGAACGCGCGTTTATCTGGGACCGAAATTCCTTCAACTGTCTGATCGTTTAGATTCACATGCGTGACTTCTATTCCTTCAGGTAAGGATTTATCGTCCACGGAATATCCGTGGTTCTGAGAAGTGATCTCGACCAGCTTCGTATTTTTATTTAAAACCGGTTGATTAGCACCTCTGTGACCAAATTTGAGTTTATAGGTTTTTGCTCCTAAGGCCAATGCCAGCAATTGATGGCCCATACACACGCCAAAAATTGGCTTTTTTCCTAAAAGCTCTTGGATGGCTTGGATGGACTTTTTCGCAGCCGAGGGATCTCCAGGGCCGTTGGAGAGAAAAATCCCGTCAGGTTGTCTCCCCAAGATTTCCTCGCTCGTCGAAGAAGCAGGTAAGACCTCGACCGCGCAACCAAGGGCTTCTAGCGAGCGAAAAAGATTAAACTTAGCGCCGTAATCTAGGGCCACGACCTTATATTTAGGCTGCTTAGGCGCACTCCAAGCATAAGGTTCTTTCGTCGTGACTTCTTCTAGTAAATTTCGTCCTGATAGTGAGGGCACATTTTCTAAATACGTACCTGCATGTGGAAGTGCTGATTCTGACAGCAGGATTCCGCGCTTTGCACCTTTGGATCTTAGGTGAATCGTGAGCGCTCTTGTATCGATGCCTTTAATTGCGGGGATGCCTAAGCGAACAAGATAATCTTCGAAGTTTTCTTTCGATCGCCAGTGAGTGCTTGTCAGAGTTGCTTCGAAGACCACAATCCCAGCACACCTAGGAAACTTGCTCTCAGGATCTTCTAGGTTTGTACCTGTGTTACCGATATGGGGATTTGTAAAACAGATGATCTGACCATAATAAGAAGGATCGGTGATGATTTCCTGATAGCCCGTCATCGAAGTATTAAAACAAACCTCGCCGTAGCCTTTGTCACTGGAGATTTGAGTGGGCGATTTATGCAGAAGTTTAGCCCCGAAAAGTTCGCCACTCCAAATGGTGCCGTCCTCTAGGGCTAGAACTCCGGGCTCAAAAAGTTTCTGTTCTGACATGCGATTTCATCCTCGGATCAAGGTATCTAAGTTCACCCGCCACCAGAGTTGCTAACGCTTTACCTTGTAAAGTTCTACCAAGAAAAGGGGAGTTGGCAGATTTCGAGTGGATGTCTTCTTTATGAATTTCATATTTAAGGTCGGGATCTAAGATCGTGATATCAGCAGGGCGCTCAGACTTCAAAGTCCCTAAGCCCAAGTTTAAAAGCCGCGATGGTCCTTGGGTGTAAGCGTTGATCCAAAGTTTCTTAGACACGAGTCCCCGGTGCACAAGGTCTAGAGTCAGAGGTACCGCTGTTTGGAGCCCTATAATTCCGTTTGCAGCCTCTGAGAATTCTACATTTTTATCGACCTCTCCGTGAGGAGCGTGGTCGGTGGCAATAATATCAATCACTCCTTCTTTGATGGCTTCAATCAACGCTTCAACATCCGTATGTGATCTTAGCGGGGGGGCCATTTTGAAATTGGTATTGTAGGCCCGCATTTCATTTTCTGTAAGTGTCAGGTGGTGCGGAGAAGCTTCTGCGGTGATAGGAAGCCCCGCTTCTTTTGCTCTTCTCACATGCTCTAAACCTACAGCCGTAGAAATGTGTGCGATATGTGTAGGAGTTCGAGTGAGCCTACAAAGTGCAATTTCTCTTGCGACCAGAATTTCTTCCGCCGCAGCAGGAATTCCTCTCAGTCCAAGCTCGCTAGAGAGAGGACCTTCATTCATCACTCCTTGTCCTACTAAGTTTAAATCTTCTGCGTGAGAGATGACTGGAACATTAAAAGCCCTCGCGTAGTCCATCGCCTTGCGCATGACGTAACTATTCATCACAGGCATTCCATCATCACTAATAGCAACAGCACCTTCTGTGACCATCCCACCAATCTCAGCAAGTTCCTCGCCTTTTAAGCCTTTTGTCACTGCTCCAATGATAAAAACTTTACAATAAGCAGTAGATTTTGCCCGCTCTCTGATAAACGCGGTGGTGTAGGGAGTGTCATTAACTGGAAGCGTATTTGCCATGCAGGCAACAGAAGTGAAACCTCCTGCGACAGCGGCGTGGGTGCCGGTGGCGATCGTTTCTTTGTATTCAATTCCTGGCTCTCGTAGATGTACGTGGATATCAATTAGGCCAGGCAGCACCCATTGATGCGATTTTAACTCAATAACACCAGCTGCAGGATGGGGTTTGAAAGAGCCTGGTTTAGAGATGGCTGCGATTTTACCGTCTCTGACCCATACATCCATGGGAGCATCGAGATTCTGCGAGGGATCAATCACCGTGCCGCCCAAGATAAACCACTCTCTTGATTCCGGAGTGAGTAAAGGCGCGTTTGTTGATTTGGTCATTTCGACTCCATAAATTTTTTTGTTTTTTCTTTAGCACAAATGTTGGCAAGCACTGACATTCGAATCATCACGCCATTTGTGACTTGATCTAGAATGACAGAGTTTTTTCCATCTGCGACTTCGGGATCGATTTCAACTCCCCTATTGAGGGGACCAGGGTGCATGAGAATCGCACTGGGTTTCATCAGTTTCACTCGCTCTTTGTTGAGTCCCCAGAAACTCGCGTACTCTCGTAGAGATGGAATCTGCGCTTTGTTCTGTCGCTCAAGTTGGATGCGTAAAGACATAATCACGTCTGCGGTTTCTATCAGGGCCTCGGGTCGATTTGAAACTCTAACCCCTAACGTCTCTGGTAGTGGAGGGAGGAGTGTCGGTGGAGCGCATACGGAGACGTTGGCGCCCAGGCGCTTTAAGAGTGAGATATTGGACCTAGCAACCCTACTGTGTGCAATATCACCAATAATAAGAACATCTTTTCCCAAAATAGAACCCAGTTTTTCTTTGATGGTATAAACATCCAGTAGCGCTTGAGTCGGGTGTTCGTGAAAACCATCGCCAGCATTAATGATGGGTACATTTACATACTTTGCGAGTGTGTGCGCACTTCCTGCAGACGAATGTCTGACCACGAGTGCGTGGGGTTTTAACATCTCTATGTTTCGACCGGTATCTATGAGTGTTTCGCCTTTAGAGGTGGAGGAGGTGGATGCTGAGAAGTTAAGAATGTTTCCACCTAGGCTCCTAATCGCAACTTCAAAAGACATTCTCGTTCGAGTGGAATTTTCGTAAAACATATTCACAACAGTTAAGCCCTGTAAAAGCGCCGGATGAGGGAGTCCACTCTCTGCTTGGAGTTTTAGTTTTTTTGCTGTCGCAAAAACGCCTTCTACATCTTGATCCGTTAAATCAGAAATCGTTAGGAGTTGCTTCATTGAATACCTCTAAACATTCGTGAGAATTCTATCCTAGAGAATCCACTGCCAGGCGCAGCTGGCTGCACGGAGAGCCAAATCACCCAAGCGGTGCCGTTTATCAAGTAAAATGGCACCAATCCATGGGTTTTAGGTTTTCGGATTTCTTGGGTGAGGGACCTAAGGTCTCCTAAGACAAAGGCGTAGCCCACCGGAACAATAACCTCATCCTCAAAAGACAGCTCTGGCTCCTCAATGCAAACGGTATACTGTTTAATTGCGTTTAACACTTCGGGCACACAGAGCTGATCTTCGGTTTTACCTTTTTGCGTGACGTTTACTCCGTTGCGTATGAGAGAGCCTTTTCTGACTTTTATCTTGTCCCCTGGCAGTCCTACAATCCGTTTGATGTAGTTTCTCCCGGGCTCACTTTCAAACTCGAACACCACAACTTCGCCTAATCTCGGTTCAGATCGCCGCTTGGATCGCCAGAGCCACTTGTTCACAAACAATGTGTCCCCTGGCTGCACGGTCGGAGTCATCGAGCGAGATGGCATGCGGAAGGTCTCAATAACGTAGGTGCGAAGGAACTGGGCAATTAGGATTGCTCCAATCAGCACCACTCCGTATTCTAATAAAATTCGCCACCCAGTTTTGGCTGATTTCTGACCAGGGCTCGACATTGAAACTCACTCCTTCAATCTACCTTTAGAACCGCTAAAAACGCCTCCTGCGGAATTTCCACAGATCCAATCTGCTTCATCCGCTTCTTGCCCTCTTTCTGCTTTTCTAGAAGTTTTCTTTTTCTGGAGATATCGCCGCCATAGCATTTTGCAGTGACATTCTTCCGTAGCGCTGAAATGGTTTCTCTCGCAACAATTTTAGCGCCGATGGCTGCTTGAATAGCGATCTCAAACATCTGGCGCTCGATGAGTTCTTTCATTTTTTTTGTAAGATCTCTCCCCCGCTGGGCTGCTTTGTCTTTGTGAATGATGAGAGAAAGCGCATCGACTGGTTCTCCGTTGATCAGAACATCTAGCTTCACAAGCGAACTCGTTCTGTAATCCGATAATTCATAATCCATAGAAGCGTAGCCTTTAGTGGCGCTCTTTAATTTGTCAAAAAAATCGAAAACCATTTCATTCAGCGGCAACTCGTAGTGAAGTGTGACTCGGTCTCGGGTCACGTAGTCCATTTTTACTTGAAGTCCTCTGCGCTCATTTAAAATTTGCATCACTGCACCTACGTATTCAGAAGGCAAGTGAACGATGATGTTGATGAAAGGCTCTTCGATTTTCTCTATACGAATGGGATCTGGCAATTTAGAGGGATTATCTACTAGCAGAACTTCCCCGTCTGTTTTTGTAACCTTGTAAATTACAGAAGGTGCAGTTGTGATGAGGTTTAAATTGTATTCACGTTCGAGACGCTCTTGCACCACATCCATATGAAGGAGTCCAAGAAATCCACAGCGATAACCAAAACCAAGGGCGCTTGAGGTCTCCGGTTCGAACGTTATTGCTGAGTCGTTAAGCCTTAGTTTTTCTAAGGCTTCTTTAAGGTCATTATATTGATCGGCATCAATCGGATAAACGCCGCAGAAAACCATGGGCTTTGCTTCTTTAAATCCACTGAGAGGTTCTACCGCGAGATTATTCGCATCCATAATGGTGTCACCCACCTTCATGTCGCGAACATCTTTAATGCCGCAGATAATCGCACCTACTTCACCCGAGCCTAAGTTTTTCACATCAGTGAATTTAGGCTGGAAAAGCCCTAGCTTCTGAATCTCAAACTCTTTGCCCACGTGGTGGAGTCTGATGCGAGCGCCCACTTTTACCGTGCCCTCAAAAACTCTGATTAAAGCGATCACCCCTTGATAGGGATCGTACCAGCTGTCAAAAACAAGCGCCCTAAAGGGCTCGTGATCACAGTCTTTCGGGGCGGGAAAATATTTTACCGCGGCTTCTAAAATATCATCAACCCCAAGGCCTGATTTAGCGGAGCACATCACGGCCCTCTGGGTGTCGACGAGCCCTATGACTTCGTCGATTTCTTTTAGCACTCGGTCAGGGTCTGCCGATGGAAGGTCGATTTTGTTGATCGCAGGAAAGACTTCGAGATTACTTTCAAGCGCCATAAATACATTGGCTAAGGTCTGCGCTTCGACGCCTTGCGATGCATCGACGACTAGAATCGCTCCCTCACAGGCAGCAAGAGATCGCGAAACCTCATACGTAAAATCCACGTGTCCAGGCGTATCAATGAGATTCAGCACATAGGTCAAACCATCTTTCGCCTTGTAGTTCAGACGCGCACTTTGTGCCTTGATGGTGATCCCACGCTCTCGCTCGATATCCATGCTGTCTAGGTACTGAGCTTCCATGTCACGGGCGTGCACGAGACCTGTTTTTTCTAAAAGTCGGTCAGCTAGCGTGGACTTGCCGTGATCGATATGAGCAATAATACAAAAGTTACGAATATTTTTAGCCATTAGGGTTTCGAGCTGAACCCTAGCAAACCCTAGAGCGCTTTGCGACTAAAAGCGCCCGCGTTCGAAAGCAAATTTGGCAAAAATGAATAACACCGTAGGAAATATGATCAGTAAACTCAGTGCCCCTTCCGAAAGAAAGAGCGCCCAAAAGCCTTCGTTTTTGTTAGGATCTTCAAGCATGTCAGGCCCCCCTTTTAAGTCCTACCCTAAAGATCGTCCGAAATCTCAGAATACTTTAACCCTGACTCTAGTGGGGCTTTCAAGGGGAGGCGCTGGAATAGCGAAGGTTCAAGACGGAGACCGAGAGCGCATTGTTTTTGTGCCGCTCACTATGCCTGGTGACGTAGTCGAAGCTGAAATCTATTTACGGGAAAAACGCTATGATTTTGCGCGAGTAGTGCGGTTTATCTCGCACTCGCCCATGCGTGAAAAGCCCCAGTGTTCCGTCTTTGAAAAATGCGGTGGTTGCGCTTGGCAACACGTCCCTTATTCGGAGCAATGGCGAGTAAAGAGCGAAGGGGTGTTAAATGCGCTAGCGCGTGCGCAGGTCAAAGTGCCGGCGCTTAGGCACTCGGACTGGGAGCTCTTTCCCGCTCCTGAGCCCTATCACTACCGAAACCGCATTCAGCTCAGAGAGTCACTCGGGCGTTTTGGTTTTTTTGCCAGAGGGTCGCAGGAACTCGTACCCTTGCCAGAGTCCGGTTGCGCGGTGGCAAGGCCTGAGATCAATGAATTGCTAGGGAATGTTCGCGTCCCAAACGGGGTTAGAAATGATCAGCGTGGATACCGGAAGCTTGAAATCGAGGTGGATAGCGCCGGAAAAACCCACGAAACTTGGAACTCTCCTCATGCAGCGCTTGGATTTCGCCAAGTCAACGACCGCGCAAACGAGTCTATGTTGCGATGGATCCAGAGCCATCTCACGCCGATTCTCGAAGCGGGAAAAAATCACTCTATCTTAGACCTGTACGGAGGTTCTGGAAATTTAAGTCGTGCGCTTTGGGATTTTACCGAGCGAGTGGAACTCGTCGATCTCAGTATTCCTAACGGACTGAAGGTGCCTCCGCACGTAAAGGTTCACCGAGAATCGACTGCAAAATGGCTTCTCTCTTCAGCCGCTCATGCCACAAAAAAAACTTATTCTCGTCCGGTGGGGCGCAAGATCGCAATATTAGATCCACCAAGAGAGGGAATAGAGTCACCATTTAAGCTTATTTTAGCCCTAAAAGAGCTACAAGTTCACACGCTATGCTTTATTCACTGCGACCCTGACTCCCACGCAAGAGATCTGCATAAGGCAATTCAGCACGGGTATGAGTGGAGGACGGGTGCGATTTTCGATTTTTTTCCTCAGACTCCCCACGTGGAGGTAGGAGCAATTCTCTCTCTGAGGCAATAATGCTGTTTGACAGGGGGAAAGCCAGATTTGTAGCCTTAAGAGATGATTCATTCATTTACAGCGTCAGGTCGGTTTTTTCTGATTGTGGCCGCACTTTTTTGCGCTGGATGCGCCTCCCAGAAGACCTCAAGCACTACTCCAAGGCAGCGCGCGCTTTTGCTGGTTCAAGCGGCCCAGGGAGCGCTTCAGGAGGGAGACCGAGTCGCAGCTTTTAATTATTTAAAATCTGCACAGGAACTGGACGACTCGTGCGCTGAGATTTTTCACATGCGTGGGATTGCATTTATGTCAAAGCGGGATTTAGCAAAAGCGCTCATAGAGTTTAAAACAGCTGCAAAGCTAGCGCCTGAAAGTTCGTCGATCGCAAACACCTACGGAAAGGTTCTTTTGGATTCTGGAAAATGGGAGTTAGCAGAAACAGAGCTTTTGAAGGCGGCCGATGATCCTACGTTCAGCGAGGCCTATAAAGCGCTGACCTCATTGGGCATCATGTATGAGAAGCGTGGGGATAAACGAAAAGCAGAGGAGTACTATCAGAAGGCTATTCAAGAAAACTCAGCACTTGCTTGTATTGCTTATCAACGAAGAGCACAGGTGAGGGCAGAGGATGGACGATTGCAGTCCGCACAGAAGGATCTTGAAAAAGCAACGGGCGGGCAGTGCGTAGGAAATATCGAGGGGCAGTTTGCTTTAGGGGACCTCTATGAAAAAAGACAGAATCTCGATAAAGCTCGCGAGAAATACCTTGAGATTCAGCAGCAATTTCCGGACTCTGCACAAGCAGAAGAGGCAGTAAAAAGACTGAGAAAGTTAACGATTGAATGACAAAAAACTTAGATTATCCAGAGTCCATTGGAGTTTTTCTTAGAAACGAACGGGAGCGTCGGGGGTTTACACTAGAGCAAGTGGCCTCTTCGACTAAAATTGGTCTCCGTATTTTAGAGAACTTGGAAGCAGGGAAGTATTTAGAGTTACCTGCGATGCCTTTTGTAAAAGGGTTTATTCGTAACTACTGCCAGTTTTTAGGGCTTTCTTCAGGGAAAGTTTTAGAAATGTACGAGGGCTATCTCCAGCAAAAAGTCCTAGACAGACCAGACCGTGGCAAAGGGCATCAAGGATATGTTTTTGAGCGGCCCGAGGGAGAGCAGGCTCGTAAGATTCTATTTTCAGTCATGGGCGCTCTTGGAGTGTTTGGCCTCTTAGTACTTGCAGTATTTAAACCCAGTTTAAAACATCGGCAGCGTAAGCATGTGGACCAAATTGCGGTGACTCAAACTCAAACTCAGGCGCCCTCCGTTACCCCTGAAACCGCTGACCATGCGTCCAAGCCGGAGCAAAGCACCGAGAAAGCAAGTCCAGTAGCGGTGACTCCAACCTCCACTTCGGCTACAACTCAAGTTCCATCTGTAGCGGTTTTACGTCCTCCGTCCATCACACCCACCACCACACCCACTTCGTCTGCTGTAGTGGTGCAGCCTCTTGCGCCAAGCACTCCCCCTGTAGCTAAACCCGCACCCACTCCTACGCTCGTAACTCAATCGCCCAAGCCTGCTCCAGTAGTCACTTCAGCAGTCGCGCCAGTAGTCACTCCAGCAGTCGCTCCAGCGTCTACAGAGGCCGATCCTCTTCAGAGTGGTTTGGATCTGAAGCCGTCTGAGATTAAGCACAAGATCGTGATTGAAGCACTTGCTGATGTTTGGGTGAGGTATCGTTGCGACGCTAAAGAGCCCAAGCGGTTTGCCTTAAAAAAAGGAAGGCTTCTTGTCCTTCGCGGCAAAGATGCAGTGAGATTTCAGGCTTCCAATCCTAAGTCCGTAAAAGTGCGGGGCGGTGGTGCAAGTCCTCGCTTAATGTCTGAAATAAATGGAAAAGTCATCTATGCGGGAACCGAAACTCTCGTGTGGCCGAAGGAAAAGTCCGTCTCTCTTAGTCAAGAGTTTAACGTCGAAGGAAAGCTGCCCGAAACAGCTGCTCCCGACGAGGTTCCTGTCACCGCTAATCCCCTGCGGTAGGCCGATTTTGCAGGGGTTTCCGAGAAATAGACTGCCTCTGGGGTAGAAACCTCGCTTTAAGGCCTAAGTTATCAACACGTAAACCCAAAGTTATCCACACAGGTTAAGTTGTTGTTATTGTTAAATAAAAAAACTTAAATCGGACTTATTACACACTTAAAGCACAATTCATCCCCAAAACATCTGGAAAATACGAGGTTTTTTCGACACTTGATTGTCAATAGTTCACCAGAGGGCAGATCTGTAGCCCCTCCACGCCCCAATACTGATGACGAAGTTTGGCAGAAGCATAGCGATAGGGGGTAAGTAACCTAGAGAAATGGTTTTTGTAACGACAGCTTGGATCATGTAGTAGGGAACAAAAGTAGCGATCGTAATGAACACAGCACTCGCTCTTACAGCTCGTGTTCGTAGGGTTCCAAAACCCATTCCTAGAAAAACAAACACAAGCGGCATGGTTGCAATGGCTAGTCTTCTCCAGAACTCGGCTTTGAGTTCCAGCAACTCGGCGCGATCTTTAGTGGCTAACATTCGAGCCCTAAGTTCGCCGTAAGCCATATGCTTAGGCTTTAGAGAGTTATTCATTTCGCCCGCAGCAATCTTAAGCACCATCTGATAGGTTTTAAAGTCGACTCTATCAAATCTTGCTTCGGCCACTTTCTGGGAGTGAATGGTGCCGGAGTAAAGTTTAAGTGCAGCTGAAGTACCGATGGCGCTATCTTCTAGAAGAGGAATGATTTCGCCTTCTTTTGCCACAATCGTGATCGGATTACTCTCATTGCGCTCGTCATAGATAAAAACGTTAAAGATCCTGTTGCTGTCATTATCGACCTTTTCGGCATAGATCAGGAGATCAAAAAATCCCGTTGTGAATGTCCCTGCTTTAATTGCAGAAACCGCTTTTGTATTGAGCAAACTCGTAAGTGTTGCCTTCATCTGCCTCTCGGCCTTAGGAACCCAACTTAAGTTAAGCGTAAGCGATAGCCATGCGGTTAAGATCCCAACGAGCATAATAGGGATCATCATTCGGTGCATACTGACGCCCGAAGCTTTCCACGCAACTAGTTCGCTGTCAGCGGACAAGCGTCCAAAAGCCAGTAGCACTGCAAGGAGAAACGCTACTGGAAGCACGACAGGTGAAAAAGTAAGAGTCATGAGGCCCAGGATTTCAGCGAGTACTGGCAGTGGAGCGCTCTGTTGAATGAATCGCTCTGCTAAACGCACGATTTGAAACATGAGAAACAAGAGCGAAAAAAATACAGTACCTAGAAAAAGAGGGCCTAAAAGTTCGCGAAGAAGAGCTAAGTCTAAGTTTTTTGGTTTAATTCGTACCACAGTCCGTGAACTCCTAGATTGGTTATGCTATCACATGGTCGAAAACCAAAGGAGAACTTATGCCGAACTACAATTCCTATTCATTTCAGTTTCTACCCGAGTACAATTCTCTGAAATCGCTCAAAGTTGAAACAGAAGTGCTTGTGACTGGACTTGACGGAGGATCCAAGATCAACCTCCCAAAAAACTCGCTCATCTCCCAGGTTGAAAAGTACTTGAGCTTGAAACCTAATTTTTCCGGTAAATCGTCCCAATCTGTTTTTTTTCCAAAGGGAACACTCAGTACGAGTCATAGCGTCTGTCTACTTGGAACCGGTGAGAAGGATGGTCGCGCGCTCGAGAACTTCAGAGTCTCAGGCGCAGCGCTGGCACAGAAAATTATGGCTGAAAAATCAGATTCTGTTCGGTTCCATTTACCTAGTAGCTTTAAGGGCGAAGATGTTCATGCGCTACTTGAGGGTTTTTTATTAAGTTTGTATCGTTTTGATAAATACAAATCCAATACCTCGCATCATAAAATCAAAGCTTTCACCATAGTGGCTCGCGATAAGGATCACGAAAAAGAACTCACAAAAATTGCCAAAGATGCGCTTTTAGAAGCCGAGTCTGTTTTTTTAGCTCGCGATTGGTCCAATGAGCCCTCAAATTTCGGAACACCCGCATTCTACGCTAGTGAATGTCAGAAATTAGCAAAAGAGTTGAACGTTTCTATTCGCGTCTTAGGTGCAAAAGAACAAAAAAAAGAGCGCATGGATCTATTTCTCTCGGTCGGACAGGGTTCACCTCGCGAGGGTAAAGTCGTAGTCATGGAGTATAAACCGAAGGGTGCCCGCAAAACGATCGCACTTGTTGGAAAGGGTGTCACATTTGATTCAGGCGGTATCTCGTTAAAGCCGGGACTGAAAATGGAAGAGATGAAACATGACATGAGTGGTGCTGCGACGTTAACGGGCGCCTTTCGTCTTGCCGTAAAGCGTGGAAGCAATAATCGCGTCGTGCTGGTCGTAGGCTTCACCGAGAATATGCCATCTGGAACCGCAACACAGCCTGGAAATGTATTTAACACTCGCGCAGGCAAGACCGTAGAGGTGATTAATACGGACGCAGAAGGCCGATTGATTTTAGCTGATCTATTGGATCTCGCGCAGGACTTTAAACCGAGTTGTGTATTAAATGCGGCAACGTTAACGGGTGCTGTGGGTATAGCGCTTGGGAAGCACTGCTGCGGAGTCATGACAAACGATGCTGCGTTACTAGCAGAAGTTAGAGAGCACGGTGAGACTTCCAGGGAGCGGATGTGGGAGCTTCCTTTATACGACGAATACCTTGAGGACATGAAGGGTGACTGGTCAGATTTACGAAACTCGGCAAACGATCCTTACGGCGGCACCATTCGTGGTGGAATCTTTCTTCGTGAGTTTATTAGGAAGGGGATGCCGTGGGTTCATCTCGACATCGCCAACACAGCTTATTATATGAGCCACGTTCCTTATTTTCCAAAAAAAGGCGCTAGTGGAATGTTTGTAAGATCGGTTGCTAAGTTCGTGGAGAATTATTCCTAATGGTCGAAAAATTGTGGATTGAAGAGTTGCCTAGCCATATTGGGCGCGAAGTGCGCATTCAGGGTTGGGTGTATCAGAAGCGAAGTTCAGGTAAGATCCGCTTTTTACAAGTGAGAGACGGCACGGGCATCGTTCAGTGTGTGCTTGTCATGGGAGAGGCTGAAGAAAAGGCATTTCTAGCGTTTGATGAAGCGGGGCAAGAGTCTGCTATTGAAATCGTAGGTAATGTTAAGCCTGACTCACGTTCTACTCTTGGAGCTGAGATTTCTCTTAAAACACTCAGGGTTCTTCATATCGCTAAAGATTATCCCATCAGTCCAAAAGATCACGGCGTAGAGTTTCTGATGGCTAATCGTCACCTTTGGATTCGGTCTCAGAAACAATGGGCGGCCCTAAGGGTGCGCGCTAGAATCATGCGTGAGATAGAGAATTTTTTTGAGCAGGAGCGTTACACGCGTTTTGATCCTCCTATTCTTACGCCAAGTAGTTGTGAGGGAACATCTCAGCTCTTTGAAACGCCTTATTTTGAAGAGAAAGCCTTCCTCACGCAAAGCGGTCAACTCTACGCTGAGGCGGGAGCAATGGCGCTTGGTAAAGTGTATACTTTTGGCCCAACGTTTCGTGCGGAGAAGTCGGCCACTCGAAAACATCTAACGGAATTTTGGATGATTGAACCTGAGATTGCTTTTGGAACGATGAAGGACGCCATTTTACTTGGGGAAAAGCTCGTCAAGCATCTCATTCGAGAGACTTTTAAGCGCTGCCCACAGGAGCTAAAAATTTTGGAGCGGGATCAAAGCGCGTTTAGTTGGATAGAGAAACCCTTTCCAGTGATCAGTTATGACGAGGCCCTCGGTGTTTTAGAAAAAGCTGGGGCCTCCATCCCTTGGGGCGAAGACTTTGGAGCGCCTCATGAGAAAGCGTTAGGGGACGCATTTCAATCACCGGTATGGGTGCATCATATGCCGGCTCAAATTAAGGCTTTTTATTTTAAACAAACAAACACGGTTTCTGGTTTAGGCGTTGTGGGTGAAAACGGAAAATATGCTCTTGGTTGCGACCTTATTGCTCCTGATGGTTATGGTGAGATCATTGGCGGTGGGCAGCGGGAAGACGATCTTGCAACTTTAGAGGCGCGTATCTTGGAGCACAAACTCCCCATAGAAGATTATGAGTGGTACTTGGATCTAAGAAGATATGGATCTGTGCCTCACGCAGGATTTGGACTCGGTTTAGAGCGAACTGTGGCTTGGCTCACAGGCGTCCCTCATGTGCGCGAAACGATACCCTTCCCGCGTATGATGAACACGCTTAGGCCTTAGTTTAAGCGCATTATGTTTCACTGTGTATTAGTTGAGCCTGAGATCCCGCAGAACACAGGTTCTATTGGGAGATTGTGTTTAGCCACAGGCACAACCTTACACCTCATTGAGCCGTTTGGTTTTGAGTTATCGGATCGCACGTTAAAGCGCGCGGGCTTGGACTATTGGCAACATTTGAAAGTGGAGCGATATCCAAATTTAGAATCATTTCTTTCACGTTTGCCACCTGACTCTCCGAAACTATTGCTCAGTAAGAAAGCGACAAAGAGTTTTTATGAATATAAAATTAATCCCGGCACTTATTTTTTTTACGGAAAAGAAACAAAAGGTTTACCGGAGTCTTTGACCGAGGAGTTCAAAGAGAGTCTTGTTAGGATTCCCATGTTTGATCCTAGGGTCAGGTCTTTAAACTTGGCACAAACAGTTGCCATAGGAATCTATGAAGGACTAAGACAGAATGTGCATGCTTGGCCTAACGCTGGGATGGGCGAGGAGTGAGTGAGATATGACACAAAGAATTTCAGCTAAAAGGCTTCGCGTTTTGTTCACACTCTTTGAAAGGCTTCACCGAAGAGAGTGGGTACGATTAGCGTCTGGCATTGCGGGCTCACTTTGTTTTATCGCTATTTTAGGGATCCTAAGTCGCACTGAGATTCATATACAAGAAAGTGTTGGGCGCCAAATCACTCTGAACTACGCACAACTAGCGCTAGGAGTTATTTTGCTCATGTATTTATATTTCGATTGGAAGCTTGCGTTAGGTTTTACCTTGGTACTTTATGGATTCTACCGCCTCGCAGCCGAAGTGCCGCCTGAGTTTTACCTTTGGATCTTGGGTGTTGGAGTTGCAGCTTTAATTCTAGACATCAGTTTTCTAGAGAAACGCAAAATCAAACTTTTCAACCTAGGATGGGCCGCAGGGATTATATCGCTCGTAGGACCTTTATGGCTGTATGCTAGGACCTTAGGTTACGACAAAAGGGAGCATTAGCGGAGAATTTGAGATTTAATCTTGGCTACCGATAATCCGTGTTTTTCGTATAGTTCTGCCGGCTCTCCAGACTCTCCGAACAAATCTTGTACGCCTATTTTCGTAAGTTTTACTCCAAGCCCATGGCTCGAAAGACTTTCTGATAGCACTGTTCCTAAGCCACCCACGACGGAATGATCTTCGACCGATAGGACATGAGACGCCAACTTGGCGTAGCGAACAAAAGTCGTTTCATCAAAAGGCTTTAAACAAATGGCATTTAAAAACACTACCGGAGTACCTTGATCCCTAACCTCTAACGCCGCTTTTAGAGCGTTTGGCAGTGCTCCGCCGCTGGCCACGATGAGCACAAAGGTTTTAGATGTGGCGTCTAGAATGACTCTGAGTTTACGAGGATCCTTCAGGGGGGCTAGTTGAGATTCGCCACTCGGAAGTTGCGAACTTAAAGCAGGCATATTCTGTCGCGTGAGACGCAGGTATACGGGTCCTTTAATTTCTTTCACCATAACGTTCATCACAGATTCTGTTTCTTCGTGATCCGCAGGTTGAAAGACCGTCATCCCAGGCAGCGCGCGCATGAGTGTGACATCTTCTAAACCCATCTGTGAATGTCCATCATCTCCGATGCCTACGCCCGCATGTGTTCCGATGAGTTTCACGTTTGCATTTGCATAGGCGACTGAAAGTCTAATCGTGTCGTAGCGACCCGTGAGAAAACAGCCGAAGCTACAGGCAAAAGGGATCTTCCCTAGAAAAGACAATCCCGCTGCAGTGCCAATCATATTCATTTCACTAATACCCATTTGAAAAAATCGGTCGGGGTATTTTTTTGAAAACAACTCTGACTTTGTAGACTTAGATAGATCCGCATCAAGGACTACAATTTCAGGGTGCTCTTCTCCTAAACGGGCTAGCACCTCTCCAAAACTCTGACGAGTGGCTTTTGGGCTGACAGGATTTACTGGGTTCATAAAATGCTCTTTTCTTTTTTAAACTTTGTTTATTTCATTAAGGGCTCGGTCGCGCTCTTCGGTTTTTGGAGCGACTCCGTGCCATTCGATTTTATTTTCCATGAAAGACACGCCCTTGCCTTTAACGGTTCTAGCGATGATCATAGTGGGTTTTGTTTGTGTATCGTCCGCACTTCTTTGATCAAACCGGGCGTAAGCTTCTGAAATCGCCTTTAAATCATGGCCGTTTAGTTCTTCCACAAACCATCCGAAAGACTTCCATTTATCAACCAGAGGTTCAAGGGGCATGACCGCAGATACGGGTCCATCAATCTGACCACCATTTGCATCCACGATCGCGCACAGGTTAGAGAGCTTAAACTTGGGTGCAGAGAGGGCCGCTTCCCATACTTGTCCTTCTTGAATCTCTCCGTCTCCGAGCAAACAAAACACCCGGTGAGGAGCACGATCTAGCTTGAATCCCATGGCCAGACCTTGCGCCACCGAGAGACCTTGCCCTAGTGAACCTGTTGAGGCTTCAACGAGTGGCATCCTGACCCGGTCTGGATGGCCCTGAAGCGGGCTTCCGGTTTGCCTAAGAGTGCTAAGGTCTTTCGCTGATAAATAACCAAGATCATGAAAGGCTGCATAGAGAGTAGGAACCGCGTGGCCTTTAGAGAGGACAAAGCGATCCCGGTTTTGCGAGGGCGCATGAAATTCAGCTTGAGACTTAGGCAATCCTCTTAGGGTTCCTGCAAAAAGAATCCCTATCAGGTCAGCGCATGACAGTGACCCTCCCGGGTGTCCAGATTTAGCCTCGGTCAACATGGTGACAATCGAGGTTCTTAGGCGCTTAGTCATTGGGGCATAATCGTGGGTTGCATTCATAGTGGCCCCTGTTCTCGCACAAAAGTTCCAGAAACCTCAAGCAACCTATCGTTTTGTTTGCTAGGTTTCGGGTCATATGCCGGCACGTTGGCGAATATTAATGACCGTTGCCTTTGGGACCTTCATGGCAACCTTAGATTCAAGTATTGTGAACGTGGCCCTTCCCTCGTTAAAAAAATACATGAATACGGACCTTCGATCGATTAAATGGATCGTCGTCCTCTATCTCCTAACCATCACGTGCAGCTTACTTCCTTTAGGCAGACTTTCTGATCTCTACGGTCGAAAGAAATTTTTTCAATACGGATTCCTTGTTTTCTCTCTAGGCTCTCTGATGTGCGGATTATCTCAGTCCGTGACCCACCTCGTGATCTCACGCATTCTGAAGGGATTCGGGGCAGCCATGTTAATGGCTAATGGTCCTGCGATTATTACTCAGAGATTTCCACTCAAGGAGCGGGGAAGGGCGATCGGAATTCTCTCTATGGTAGCGAGCATTGGGCTTGTTTCTGGTCCGACACTTGGGGGGGCACTGATTACATTTTTTGGTTGGCGGAGTATTTTTTTGGTGAATGTGCCGCTCGGGCTTATGGGGTTTTACCTAGCGCGTCTTCATCTACCGATAGCGATCAGAGAAAAGGTGTCTAAACCATTTGATGTGCTTGGCGCGATGACGCAGGCGCTGATTTTATTGGTCGTTATTTTTATCGTGGATCCGCCTTCAATGATGGTAGCAGGCACGATGATAGACGTCAGTCGTACCTGGCTTATCATAGCTTTTCTGTGTTTAATGGTGCTTTTTGTGTACATTGAAAAACGAGTTTCCGACCCTGTTTTGGATTTTAGTCTGTTTAAAATCAGAAACTTCGTCGTGGGGAATATCTCTAACTTCTGTATGTTTTTTGCTTATTCTTCGCTCTTAGTGTTGATGCCTTTTTACTTAGAAGAATCGCTGCACCTAGACCCTGAGCACTCTGGGTATTTAATGAGCCTTATTCCATTTTCTATTTTTATTGTGGCTCCTTTGTCGGGTTATTTTGCGGATCGCTACGGAACCCAGGGCCCCATGTTGTTGGGGGCATTACTTTCAACTGCGGTGTTCACGGTAATGTCAGGACTCTATACCAAGGGACTCCTCCAGGAGTCGAAGAGCTCTGATATAGGATGGTGTCTGTTGTTAGTAGGAGCAGCCCTTGGGATATTTCAAAGCCCTACGAATGTGACCGTGATGAGTAGTGTGCCCACGATAAAAAGCGGAGTAGCCTCCGCGTTTCTGGCAGCGGTTAGAAACTTAGGGTTTGTGGCGGGAACAGGGGTCTCCGCACAGATTTTTGTATGGAGATTACGTGTCTCCGGAAGCTCGATTGAAGCTTTTCACGCGCCCCTCGTTCTTGCAGGAGTTTTTAGCGCCCTTGCCGTTGTTGCAGCTGTTTTTACTGAGCCTTTTAGCGATTCCTAGTTTTGGGTTTTGGCTTTCTAAGGTTGAGTGCCCGAGTAACCCACCGCAAGCTTAGCCCCTGCGCTTAATGGAACGCTTGTGCCCAAGTAAACCTCGACCCTAGACGGACTAACACCGGTGATGAGGCTCCATTGATACTGCGTGGGGCCTGCTCCCAAGGTGAGCGGCCTTGTGCTGCCGTCTGCCTCTTGGATCACAACTTCAGTGACCCTTAAGTTGTTTAAAGGCACGGTAACTGAATAGAGGCGCCCTTGAATGGTCTGAATAAATTCGCTCGCCTGTTGCAAGGACTCCGACAGGCTTGCGGTTTGACAAATGGATTTTGTAAACGCCGAGTTCGGAGTGACCTGATTCAAGGCGCTCGCAGTGGCGTTGAAGTTTGGAGTGGCCTTCGCTGACTGACCAATACAGTTTGTGGTGTCTGCGGGAACACTTAGAACAAAGGTTCGAGAGGGTGCGCCGTTTGCCGCGAGCTGGTTAGCAAGGTTTGTGGTCATACGGCCATAACTACTGCCCGAAGTAGCTCCTGAATAAGCCACATTTACTTTAGTGCCCGCTTGATAGAAGTAGTTCGCACGCGGGCGAATGGTCACTCCTGTACAAGTTTCATTGGAACCATTGATGCTGCTTGCGTTTGCAACCAGATATTGATTCGCACTAGAGAAAGCGGTTTGCACACCGTCTGAGGCAAGCCTTGTAAATGGATCTGTACACGTGCTTGCATTAGTGGTGTCGGTGATAGGAATTACTATTGAACTAGTGGTGGTTGAGTTCCCAGTGAGCGTAGGTGCGGTTACTTGAACTAAGCGGCATCTGTCAGGATCACCAGCATCTGCAATAATTATAGCATTATTATTGATTCTAGAAAGATAGGAAACTTGCGAGGGAGTGCAGTCTGCTGCCGTCGCTGTTGCAGCTATAGGTGCGCTTGGACAGAAGGCTGCGGGAAAATCAAGCTCACTATTTGCCAAGGCAGGTGATACGCTTGGATTTGGAGCGCCAGAAGCGTTTGTGGTACATGTGGATACCTGCGTCCTTAGCGACGTGCGCTCTTCGATGATTTGTCCAGTCAGTGGGTCGGTGTTGAGTTTCAGCCATTTAAACTGAAAAGAATACTTCTGTTCATTTCGAGGAGTAACCGTGTTTAATGCAGTATAATTGAGGACTAACTCCCTTGTAGCGGGGTGAGATCTTTTCACATTCGGGGTGTACTCACGCGCGTAAACCCCACTGGTATTCTCGCTCGAGTTGTAGTCGGTATGAGACATGAGAACGGCAATGGTTATCCCGCCATCTAAGATCGGGTCTGCTCTATCGTTGAAGGTGGAGAGTAGATTCTCAACGCGTGTGGCACTATTTAGCGCAGGGTCGCCAATGGAGGCTGCGATTTTATTTTTTAAGTTAAGGACATTTCCATCAAACTGTCCATTTGAGTCAGAGGGTTTAAATTCAAGTTTATTAGTAATTCTAGTAATGGGTAGCGAGTTTTTACAGGAATAATAAAGATCCACGAGATTTGAGACTCCTAGGGTCGGATCAAACGGAGTCAGACAGGTGGTGAGTGCGCTACGTCCAGAAGTTGATGGACCCGAGGAAAGTCCTACCCCCCTATTTAGAGAAAGTGTTGAAACCAGCACAGGGTAGGTTCGAAGCTGTGATAAGAAGCCCTGGAGCGCCTGATCAATGAGGTCTTTAAATCTCACAAAGCTTGCAGACGTATTGTGTGCGAGCACAAAGTTGACTCGCTGTAAGACACTTGTGGTCGCGATGTCTAAGACTGCTGTTCCTGTGACGGTAGATGCGGACGTGGTAGTCTCAGAGATACCTTGAGTAGATTCCTGAAACTGGAATTTGTTTGAGCCGCAACTTATCAGTAAGACACTTGTCGCTAAAGCGCCAACACAACCTAGCACATAAACAATTCGCATATTCTGTTTCCCCTATTTTAGTAAGTACAACAGATAGAATGTTATTAGAGAGCTACAAGCATGACTAGACGCAGGTATTGCCTAGAGGTTATTCAGCTAAAAACTTAAAATCTCTCCATTCCCGAAGGATCGGAGTTTAGAAAAAGGAATAGCGGCTTTTTATATAGCCAATAAACACCAAGGCCAGATAGGCACCGATGACCACGCCCGCGCCTTCATAACCTTTATTCTTAAGGGCTAGGTTCATTGAAAAACCGCTCTTTAGTCGAGAGATCAGGCCTGCAAGCTTAGGAAGGCCTAAGAACCTTGGAGCGCATTCAAAATACGTCCGGTAGCTATCCCCAAATGCCATTAATAATTTCTCTTCTTCTTGTTTAATGATTTCCAGATAAACAACGTAAAGCACTGCAGTGCCGAGAACAAATAACGCCCATGAGCCAATCCAGATACAGCTTCCTAGAAAGATAAAATAAGTGCCCATATAGAGGGGATTACGAGAAAGCGCGTAGGGCCCGGTGTCTGCGATTTCTCGGTTCTTTACAATTACCCCTGAGGCCCAGAACCGCAGGAAAGCGCCCAAAAAAGCTACAAGAAAGCCCAGAAGCACAAGATTTGGTGGGATGGACTCTTTTGCAAAAAAAATCATCGAGGCCGCAAGCGTCCACTTAATGCCCATGCGGGTTCGCCCCGCTAACCATAGGGCAAAGCCTTTTTTTTCGGGGAGCTTAAGCACTGCCGTCTTGTCTGAGGTGTGAAATAGCTTGGACTTGGCATCTGATGGAAGATCGATCATTCAAGTCTTGTCTGACAAAAGGTGCTGTTTAGCAATAGTGATATTATCTACGAATTTAGAAAATTTCACCCGGCTAAGGGCGCTAGACTTGACGAGAGATTTGTATTCAGACTCCCCCAGACGAGTAAGTTCGGAAAGAGAGAGGGATAAAATAGCATCGCTTGCTTCGGGATAAGTCTCCGGAGTTTTTAGGGGTTTTAGGTTAAACGGACAAACCTCTTGGCAGAGATCGCATCCTGCGACAAATCCACTGTAGTGACGCGGTTCCGTGTCTTTGGCGGGAAGCTTTTCTTCTAAAGTTTGATACGCGATGCACTTTTTAGCGTCTAAAACTCTTGGCGAAACAAAAGCATCCGTGGGACAGATCTGAAGACACCGGGTGCAAGACCCACAGTAATCGGGTTTAATATTCTCACCTTGTTCCGAAGGTAGGTTCCATAAAACGACTGCAATAAACAGATAGCTTCCCTGCTTCGGGTGAATGAATAGAGTGTTTTTGCCAACCCAGCCTAACCCCGCTGAAACAGCAAGAGCACGCTCTAAGACAGCTGAATGATCCACACATATTTTATACTGATCTGGGGTGAAACCGCTTTCACTAAGTAATCCAGTCAATTTGGCCCTAAGAAATTCGTGATAGTCAGGGCCGTACAGGTACCGCGCGAACTTTAGGTTATCATTTCGTAGGGGTGGTTTTTTTCTATACGGAAATAGAAAAACCCCGATGGACTGAGTGTTTGGAAATAACACTCTCGGATCACGCCTTGCAGCGATACCCCGTTTTAAATAATCCATAGAACCATGAAGCTGCTTGTCTATCCAAGTTTCATAGTGGTCGACACTTTGTTGGTAGTAAGAATCTGGCTCTAGAACGGCTTGAATGTTGATTATACCGGCGTCGATGAATCCTGCGTCTAAGGCTTGGGTGCGGACATGATCCCAAGAATGACTAGGGTCCTTAGGTAGCATAATGAGCCTATGGTTCAGTTCTCAAAATACTGGGATATTCCGCCTATGAGAGACCTGACGTTTTTAAACCCTAAGCTTTTCAGTGCATGAGCAGCGCCTAGAGACCGCACGCCGTGAGCACAGTAAATGACTAATGGCTTTGTCGGATCAAGCTCCGTGGGCGCACGTTTACTAAGCTCTCCAAGAGGAATTAGCACGTCTCCTGGGATTGAGCTTAAGATATGCTCGGAAACTTCTCTTACATCTAAGAGGGTAAAAGGTTCTTTCGATGCTAGGAGGTCTTTAAGTTCGGCTCTCGTGATAGTGATCTGGTCGTTCATAGGATGTGTTCCTTATTTGGGAAAATACATTGGAGTCAGCTAGAGTTTCCGTGAGTAATTCCTTAGCTCGAGCAAGAACGCCTGTAGCGCGTCCGACGAGATGCCCGTTCTTTGATTCGGTAACTACGACTTCTAGGATATCTCCAGAATTTATGACGTAATCTCCTAGTTCTCGTGTGTCGTTTAATAACACGAATCCATCAATGTCTTGAGCTTGAGTTGAAAGTCTCCCTTGAATGAGAAGATCTGTTTCTTCACTAGGTCCCTCAACAATAAATTGCTGTGTGGTTCCAAGGAGCGATTCGTAGTAAAAATCTCGGTTTAAATTTAAAATACTTTGCAATTCTTTTGCTCTTCTACGTTTGACCGAGGGATGAATTTGTCCGTCCATGCTGTAGGCTTTTGTTCCCTCTTCGCGCGAGTAACGAAACACGCCCACGTGTTCTAGTTTTAATTTTTCTAAATCTAATTTCATCTCCTGAAATTCTTCTTCGGTTTCACCGGGGAAGCCTACAATGAGACTGGTGCGGAAAACGACGTTTGGAATCTTAGATCTGAGTTTGCTAATCACGTCGAATAGTTTTGCTTTAGTGAGTCTACGATTCATCGAGTGCAGAACTCGGTCGTTGGTATGCTGAATGGGCATATCTAGGTATTTTACGATCTTTGGTTCTCGCGCGATAATCTCAACGAGCTCATCACTGAATTGGTCAGGATAAACATAGTGTAATCGAATCCATTCGATGCCGTTTATTTTGCACAATTTTGGAAGAAGCATTTCAAGATTTTCTTTGTACTTCCACTCCATGCCGTATTCGGTGAGATCTTGGGCTACGAGGTTTAATTCTTTCACTCCGCGATTAGCCATCTTTTCCGCTTCTTCGACAAGGGAGGCTACGGTGCGGGATCTTACATTACCTCTCAAAGTAGGAATGATACAGAACGCGCACCTTCTGTTGCACCCTTCTGAGAGCTTCAAATAGGCTGAATAAGACGGGCCCGTGTGAACGCGCGGATCTTGCTCTGAGTGAATAAACGCTGGTTGGTCGATGTAGGAGCGCTTAGGCATTGGGGCTCCTAGCTTTGTACTTTCTGCTTGCAGCGCTAGCAGTTCAGTAATGCGCTGATATTGGCCAGTACCAATAAAGAGATCAACCTCTGGCATCTCTTGCTCAAGTTTCTTATGGTATCGCTGCGGCAAACAACCCGAGGCCACTAAGACCTTACATTTCCCTGAATCTTTATGCTCGGCCATTTCCAAAATAGTCTCGATCGATTCCTCTTTAGATGCATCGATAAACGAGCAGGTATTTACGATAATGACCTCTGCTTCTTGCGGTGACTGCGTGATCTGGTATCGATCTTTTTCAAGAAGTCCTAACATCACCTGAGAGTCGACTAAATTCTTTGGGCAACCAAGAGACACAAAATAAACAGAAGATTGATGGGTGTTCATAATAGGGTACGACTTTCTTAGTCTCTGAAATTTCCAAATTGCATGGGAACTTTAAGCGTATCTTGTGCGGACTTCAGATGCTGAATCGCTGATTGTAAGTCATCGCGGTTCTTGCCTGTGACGCGCACTTGTTCGTCTTGTATCTGGGATTGAACTTTCAGTTTGCTCTCTTTTAGGTTCGATACGATGGCTTTTGCTTTTTCTTTGTCGATCCCTGCGAGCACTTTTGCCAGCACCCGAACCGACCCGCCAAAAGCAGCCTCCGGAGTTTGAAAGTCGAACGAAAAAAGAGAGAGACCGCGTTTGATCGCTTTGGATTGAAACATATCTTTTACGGCCTCGAACTTGGCCTCTTCGCTCACCCAAAAAGTGAGAGTTTTCGCCTTCTGGTCGAGCTTAAGCTCAACTTTTACACCCTTAAAGTCATAGCGACTAAGGGCTTCTTTGGTCGTCTGGTTCACGGCATTATCGAGTTCCTGCCAATCCATTTCGGAGCTTACATCAAAACTAGGCATATGGGGCCTATTCATAGCAGATTTAACGGGCGCGCGTGGGGGAATTTTTTATTTTTCTGGCCTGTGGGGAGGCTAAATAGGTGAACTCATCCCGAGCGAAGTCTCTTTTAAACTGAAATTGTGTAAGAGTTACGTGGGTTTGGTCGCGATTTCTATGAAACAGGGTGATCTCTTTTAGGTTCAGATCCCTCTCGTCGCTCTTGATAAGGATGGACTCTAGGTCTCCTAGTTCGCCCGGCTTTGGGTTCAGTTTAAACGAGGTCTCAGAGAGTTTAATAAACTGAGTGGTAGAGAGAGAAGAGAACTTAGCCCCAAGGAGGTCTTGGATGAGCTGTGTTTGCGCTTGCTGTGCGGTCTCTTCTAGGACCTGTTCAGGCTCGTTAGGCAAGGTGGGAAACTGCACGACCCAGATCTTTATCCCGTTACTAACGGTTAGACTTTTTCTCGGAGTTAGAACTTCCCACCTAAATTTCCCAGGGAGTAAAATCTGGACGTGGCCGGTAGAAATGGTCTCAAATCCTGTCAGCGATTTAGTTTTTATTTGCTTGAAAGCGGCCTCGAAACCACCCGCCTCTTGGTATTTTTTCTCAATAGCTAATAACTCGACCGGCGTAGCGGCATCAGACAGGGAGCTTAGAAACGCTAGAGTGACGAACATGAAAATATAGACGAATCGCATGTAAGAGGTTCTTTCAAAGCTTTCAGGGAAAGAAAAGGGCTAATCCTGAGCGCCTAGGGCTTAGGTTTCATCCCGGGGGTACGTACGTAACGTATTACATCCGTTAACAGGACACCAACAAACATTGCAGTTCTTTACGATTAAAGAACGATGGGGACGATAAACTAGGGGCTTGCGGAGCTGAAAATGTGCGAGGTCAGCCACTTATTCGTGTTCCCGAATCGCCCACCGAACGCATGTCTATAAACTACACTTGACAAGTGTAATAATGGATGCTAAAGAATAGCGCATGAAAATCAAAAGAATTAAATTTACTTTTTTTTACGTTTTTTTATTTTGTTTTGCTAGGATTTCATTGGCTAAAACCTCAAATATTGTATGTGAGGTTGATAATGCTATTCATCACAAGGTTACCGTCTTGTGTTCAAATATCTACCAAACCGCCCGTATTCAACAAATGATAACTGAAGTTTCAAATTTTCTGGGGGATATAAGAGCAACTAATCCTCTACTTATGAGTAAAATTCTAGATAATGGTTTTGAACTTGTGTCAATCTCGAGTGCCGGTGTCATTTACAAAAAAACATTGACCGATTAGTTCTATCTAGCCCGGATGATCCTAGACTCCACCCGTTTTGGCATGTGTCTAGGATCACCCCTAGTTTGAAACATTGTGATTATTAAATATCAATGTAGGTTTTGTGTTAGTTGTAATGATTGACCCCACTAAATAGCTTTCATGAAATTTAATGTAATTGTTTATATATTATCCACGTCTGGAAGACGATCAGAACAGCTTTACAGGTTTTGATTTTACCTCGACTTGGCAACTACCTGGCGCCTACTGGCCAACGCCGGGGCTAAGAACCACTTATATTCCCTAAGCCTCGTCAAAATAATCCCACTCAAGGCTCACGCACTTTCTTCCGTAGAGCAGATGAAGTTAGTACGTTTCAGAAAGGAAGAGCGTCCGTTGTCCAATGAGACCAAAAAATCGCAGATAGACCTAGACGCCTCTTCGCGAGTGATTGCGGAGAAACGACTCGATATGGCTTATCTGATTCGCGCGTTTCAGAAGTATGATGCGTCTGATTTACATTTAAGAAAAAACAGACCACCCCTCTATAGATTAAACGGCAAACTCTTACCTGCTAGTATGCCGGTGCTCAATGAAGCGCAGATCAAAGAACTGGTGCTTTCAATCGTACCCCCGTCTGAGCTAGAGAAACTAGAAAACGAGCATCAAGTCGATTTTACTTTCGTAAACAGCGAACTGGGAAGATTTCGTTGTAACTTATTCTATTCGATGGGGTCACTAAGTGCCGCGATTCGTAGGATCCCGATCAGTATTCCCCCTCTTGAGCAATTAGGTGTGCCCGAAGTGATGAAAGATCTTGTATCGAAATCTCGTGGGCTACTGCTTGTGACCGGCGCTACAGGCTCAGGCAAAAGCACTACCCTTGCAGCGCTCGTGAATTACCTGAACGAAAATCACCGAGTCCACATCGTTACACTAGAGGATCCGATTGAGTTTATTTTTCAGGATACGAAAGCTACGATCACGCAGCGGGAAAAAGGAAGCGACTTCGGAAATATCCAAGACGCCCTTACTGCTTGTTTAAGGCAAGATCCTGATGTGATCGTTGTTGGAGAAATGCGAGACTACCTTACGATTCAGGCAGCGCTCACGGCTGCTGAGACCGGGCATCTCGTGATTTCTACACTCCACACGAAGGACGCTAAATCTGCGATCGAACGGATTCTAGATGTTTTTCAACCGGAACAACAGAATCAGATTCGTGTTCAACTTGCGGGCTCTTTGATCGGAGTCCTCTCTCAAACGCTGATACCTAAAGCTGATGGCACGGGTCGAATTCTTGCGACCGAAATGCTTGTTAAAAGCCCTAGTATCGAAAATTGTATCCGAAAGGGCCAAGGCGAGTTTATTCAGGAACTCATGCAGAAATCAGATCTTTATTATCACATGCACACCATGAATATGGATTTAGAGCGATTGATTCGAGCTAAAATCATAACCGCCGAAGAGGGGCTTTCATTTAGCTCCAGTCCAGATGATTTAAGTCTTAGGCTTTCGGGTATCGATCGCACGTGATACGCTCCCACTATGTGGGAATACGTCATCATTACTTTGAGTCTTGCTCTGGGTGTTTTTATATTGAGATCGATTTGGGACTTAAGCCCTCATTCGTTTCTGGAGCGAAAGCTTAGACCCAATAGACAAAGTTTAAACACGATCCCATTACTCGTCATCGAATGCGAAGCTCCGATTTTATTTTTTACCCAAACTCTGACGAAAGCTGACCCACACCTGTGGATTTCCTCTGCACTTCTGCGAGATATGCGCTTTCAGAATGGGCTTGGTCTTTTACCGAGTGGGGCGAAAGTTTTAGAGTATTACCGAGATCAGTTGCGCGCCTCGTCCTTCAGGTTAAGTCGCTGGATGTCGTGTGTTAGAGCAATAAAAGCGATGTCCTGTTGGAGCGCAATTCCAGAGGTACTAAGAGAATACGCGCTTGGGATACCAGCGAGTGATACCGAGATCAAGAATCCAGCGTCTGCAAAACAAATTTTTCTTGGACTTCAAGCACTCCTTAAAATGGACCAAACTCTCGCTCGTGTGAAAACAGACTTAGGTCTAGAGAGCAAAGATCACCCCGAAGTCATGCCATGCTTGCAGAGTCTTCTTCGCACGTATGCTTGGGGGAAATCGTCTGAGATCTATAGAATCATTCCGTATCCGCTTCTACAGCTAGCCCCCTTTGGATGCGGTCCGTTCAGTCGCTCTTAGAAACGATTCACTCTTCACTTGCTCGCGTTTCATGAGAGGCGTAAAAGAGGGGGTTATGGAATCCTCTCATCAACCCGAGTTTTCAACACTTCTACTGTCAATCGCCCAGGCCATCTATGCGGGCTTGGGATTAGACTCCCAAATGAGCGCGTCCAGCTCCCCAGAGCTTAACTTACCCATGGCACAGTATAACATCGCTCTTCTAGAGCTATTAAAATCAAAAACTGCGGGCAACCTCACAGAGGCAGAGGCAAAGCTCATAGAGCAAATATTGTTTGACGTTCGAATGAAATATATAGGAGCCACTCAAAATGAAAAAAAATAAAACGCTGACAAGTCTAGCAATGCCGATTGTCTTTGCATTTCTTCTATTAGGGTACGCGTTTCCTCACATCGCAAAAGGCGAGAGCGGCTTGCCTATGAACGATAAGAATATTTTTGTCGCTTTAGCTGAAAAAATAGTGCCCTCGGTAGTGAATATCTCCACTCTAGCAAAGCCCAAGTTTTACGAAGGAAATTCACAAGAAGAGCTATTTAGAAAATTCTTCGGTGAGTTTTTTGGAATGCCGGGGGGAGGAGGAAATAGACCACCTTCTCCGCGCAATAGACCAAGACCGAACCCGAAAGATACGGAAGCCCAGCCTTTAGCGCTTGGTACGGGATTTATCATCGATGCAAGCGGGCTTATTCTGACGAACAATCACGTCGTTGCTAAAGCAGATGAAATCAAAGTTTATTTTACCGAGATTGAGGGCGAGAAACCATCAGACGGGAAAGTCGTAGGGCGGGATCCTGAGTTAGATTTAGCTTTGATCAAAGTGACAACCACTCGTTCGCTGCAAGCTGTGAAACTAGGAGATTCTGATGCACTTAAGGTGGGCGAATTTGTTATGGCTGTGGGTAACCCTTTTGGCCAAGGGCACTCGGTCACTCACGGTATTATTTCTGCTAAAGACCGAAAGACCCAAGACTTCATTTTAGGAAATTATCTCCAGACCGATACGCCGATTAATCCGGGTAATTCTGGTGGGCCTCTTGTGAATTTAAACGGCGAAGTGATTGGGATTAATAATGCGATTGATCAGCGCGCACAGGGAATTGGTTTTGCCATTCCGATTAGCTTAGTAAAGCGCGTCTTGCCTCAGCTAAAATCGACCGGCAAAGTGTCTCGTGGCTATATCGGTGCAAATGTGGGCGACATGAATCCTGAGACCGCAGCACAGCTAGATCTCCCTAAGGATACAAAAGGGTGCTTCATTGCTCACGTGTTTGAAGGAGGCCCTGCAGAGAAAGCGGGCGTTAAGGCGTACGACGTTGTGACAGAGATTAATGGTAAAAGTGTATATTCTGCTTCAGACCTGATTCAAGGTGTGGTTGCTGTACCGATTGGCGAGACAGCTACACTGAAACTCATTAGAGACGGCAAAACGATTTCTAAGAACTTAGTCATTAAAGCTAGACCCGCTTCGTACCTAGCCGGTAGACAGTCAGGCCCGGGTATGCAGGAAGATGGGGAGAGTGACTCTGAGAATAAACAAGGCTTACGCGAGGAGGCCGCTGGTATCTCAGTCAAAGTCGCCACAAGCGACGATCTGAAAGGGCTCGAAGTGCCTAAGGGTACAAAGGGTTTAGTCGTTCGCGATCTTGCTTATAATAGTCCTGGGGCTAGGGCTGGTTTGAATGTTGGGGATATTATACTGGAAATAGATAAAAAATCAGTGACGTCGCCTAGGGATTTTTATGCGAATGTCAAGAAGGGCAAGAGTCATTTGATTAAGATTGTGCGCGGAGCTCCAAACACTAAAGGACAATTTGAGGTCCTGATCTTAGATACTAGAAATGATTCATAAGATAAAAAAATAAATACAACTGACTTCCTTGACCTAAGCGCGCGGCTCACCACCTTTCTATGAGATAGGAGAGAGTATTTATGGCGCAAACTCAGTGGAGTGGGGAAGTTCAGAATCTTTTACAGGCGGCTCAGAAAGAGGCTTTGAAGCGGGATCATAATCTCATTCAACCCGAGCATCTGCTTTATGCGCTCAGCTTTGAAGATACGAGTTTTAAAGAGGTCGCAGATCGTGTGGCTCCTAAGGTCTTTGGCGCTTTAAAGGGTGAGATTCAACAGTTGTTAGAGAGGTTACCGAAAGTCTCTGGCGGCCAGGAGAGCGTCTATCCTTCCCCTCAGTTTCAGAAAATCCTGATCGAAGCGGAAGAGGATGCAAAAAGAAACTCTCATCCTTCTCTTGTGCCTATAGACAGTTTCATACGGGCAATTTTCTCTGAGCGGTTTAAAGAATCAGAATACGGCAGAGCTATTTTGAAAGCGGGATTCACAGGCGAACTCGTCAAACGAATCTTACTGGCGTTAGGTGAGGCTCAACCACGAGATGAGCAGACCGGAGAAAAATCGGAAGATCCTCTCAAGGCCTACTGCAGGGACCTTACGCAAGCGGCTAGAGATCAGAAGCTTGATCCCGTGGTGGGAAGAGACGAAGAAATCAGACGAGTGATTCAGGTGCTCCTTCGTAGGACGAAAAACAATCCCGTGCTGATTGGGGAGCCCGGGGTAGGAAAGACCGCAATCGCAGAAGGACTTGCCGTTAGAATTCATCATGGCGATATTCCAGATGGGTTAAAGAATACTAGATTACTGTCCCTTGACTTAGGTGCTTTGATCGCGGGAGCTAAGTTTCGTGGGGAGTTTGAGGAGCGACTCAAGAAAGTTTTAAAAACAATAGAAGACTCTAAAGAATCTATCGTGCTTTTTATTGATGAGCTTCATACGTTGGTGGGCGCTGGGGCTTCAGAAGGCTCTATGGACGCTTCGAACTTATTAAAGCCCGCTCTTGCAAGAGGCGAAATCAGGTGCATCGGAGCCACCACTTTAGACGAGTATCAGAAGTATATTGAAAAAGATGCCGCGCTTGAGCGCAGGTTTCAGCCCGTGTTTGTAGGTGAACCTACGGTAGAGGACACCGTTAGTATTCTGAGAGGATTAAAAGAGCGCTATGAGGTGCATCACGGTGTAGAAATTCGGGATGCTGCTATTGTGGCTGCAGCTAGGTTGTCTGATCGCTATATTGGTGACCGATTTCTACCGGATAAGGCGATAGATCTGATGGATGAGGCAGCGGCTAGAATTCGGATGCAACTGGACTCAAGACCTGAAGAGTTAGATCAACTGGAGCGAAAACGCATTCAACTAGAAATTGAACGACAAGCCTTGAAGAAAGAAACCGATCTAAAGTCGAAAGATCGTTTACAGGTCGTGTCCTTAGAGATCGATCAATTAGAGAAATCTGGCACGTTACTAAAAACCAAATGGGATACAGAGAAAAAGAAAGCTCAACAAGTCAAAGAAGTTCAGGAGCTTCTAGAGAAAGCGCGTCTTGATTCGGATGCTGCAGAACGTAGAGGTGATCTAGCTAAAGCAGCAGAGTTGAAGTATGGCACCGTGCTCTCACTAGAGACGAAACTAAAAGACCTCCGCTCCGATAAGACTAATGACTCCATGTTAAGGCGCGAAGTGACTGAGAATGACATTGCACAAATCGTTGCAAAATGGACTGGAATTCCTGTTGAGAAGATGGTTGAGAGCGAACAGCTTAAACTTCTAAATATGGAGAAAATTCTCTCTGACCGAGTTGTGGGTCAACCTGAGGCTTTGATTGCACTTTCTAATGCCGTACGAAGATCTCGTGCTGGCCTGCAAGGAAAGAACAGACCGATAGGTTCGTTTTTATTCTTGGGTCCGACTGGTGTTGGTAAAACAGAAACTGCAAAAGCGCTCGCAAGTTTTCTTTTTGACTCTGAGCAGTCCATGGTTCGATTCGATATGTCGGAATACATGGAGAAACATTCTGTCTCTAGGTTGATTGGCGCGCCTCCTGGATACGTGGGCTATGATGAGGGAGGTACGCTCACAGAAGCTATTCGTAGGCGTCCATACGCAGTGGTGCTCTTTGATGAAATAGAAAAAGCTCATCCCGATGTGTTTAATATTCTACTTCAGATCCTTGATGATGGAAGAGTGACAGACAGTAAGGGAAGGGTAGTTAATTTTTCAAACACGGTGATTGTTCTGACTTCTAATTTAGGAGCAAAGGTCCTGTTAGAAGAGAAAAACGAGGAGATTCTTGAAACTGAAATACAGCGAATCTTAAGAGCGAGTTTCAAGCCTGAGTTTCTGAATCGTATTGATGAGATCGTAAGATTCAAGAGTTTAAGTGTTCAGGACATTGAGCAGATCGTGAACCATTACATAAAATCCACCCAAGCGTTAGTGAAGGCTAGTGGGTTTGAGGTGCTATTTACTAAGCAAGCGATCAAGGCGCTGTGTGAGCGAGGTTATGATCCTGAGTATGGTGCTCGCCCTGTGAGACGACTGTTTGAAAAAGAGGTGCAGAGCAGACTCGCTAAATCCATCTTGGCCGTAGGCGCGGATCACTCTAAAGAGCTTACGTTAGATTTTAGAGATCAAGATTTTATTGTGTTAACGAAGGGATAAATGCTTGAATCGTTTTCGCTTTTCTGAAAAAAGCTCGTCACAAGGGACTAAGTAACACGCATTATGAATTCGTATTCTCCGTTCCAAACCTTGGGAGAAAAGCGCTTGTAAAAACCAGAGGGCCGAGATACCCGATCTGCCGGTTCCGGTGTAAGATGGTTATAAAAACAAAGAATTCATGACCGGAGCAAGAGCGGGAAATATTGGTTTGATGCTCATGCAGACCAACCGAACTTCTGGTAGGGTGGCGGGATGAAATCAAAAGTAATCGTGATTACCGGTGCGAGTAGCGGAATTGGAGCTGGCCTGAGCTTAAGACTCGGCTCTTTAGGACATCGGCTCGTCCTGGGTGCGCGCCTCGGCTCCCCGAACTGCAGGAAATCGCAAATCGGTGCGGAACCGCGGCTCTGGCGGTTAAGAAGGACACGACTAAAACCCCATGACGGTGCTACCTCCTAACACTCGTTAATTTTTCAGCTCTCAAATAGATTGGCATTCTTCGTGCGATTTCGATCGCATGAACCATACGGAAGTTTTTCTCGAGAATATCGACTCTAAAATTTATCTTATTCGCGGTGAAAAGGTCATGCTCGACTATGACCTCGCTGGCCTCTACGAAGTCCCCACGATGCGCCTAAATGAACAAGTTCGTCGAAACGCAAAACGCTTTCCCCCAGACTTCATGTTTCCCCTTTCAGATCATGAAGTTGCCATCTTGAAATCGCAATTTGCGATATCAAGTGGCGGATGGGGAGGGCGGCGAACCCCACCGTTGGCTTTCACTGAACAGGGAGTGGCGATGCTATCCGCGGTGCTAAAGAGCGATCGCGCGATCGACGTCAATATAGAGATCATGCGGGCATTCGTTCGAATGCGCGAAGTCTTGAATTCGAGCGTACGGTTCGAAAAGCAAATAGCCGTTCTTGAAGCTAGGTACGACCACAAGTTTAAGGTCGTCTTTACGGCGATTCGAAAGTTAATGTCCGACCAAGCTGTTCCGAGGAAACGGGTGATCGGACTTGGTAAGAAGGTTTGACTCTAGATCCCCCCTCAAACCTAGCGCGCATGAGTAAAGAATTTATTAACAGAACGTTGCCGGCAACGTTCAATGAGATGGTTATAAAACCAAAGAATTTGTGACCGGAGACTGAGCGGGAAAGATTGGCCAAGAATGACACGGATGAGTTCAACAACATTCGACGAAATAATAAAGGACATAGGAAATATTATGAAAACATTCTACCTAACTCTCATACTCTCGCTTTTTTGTTACTTATCTGCCTCTACCGTTTATGCGAGTAATGTGTTAATAAGAATTGCTACTGAAAGCCTGGTACCAGTAGGGTCTACTAATGGTCTTATGCTGGATGGGATTACCCCGTGTACTGTGACTTACAAACCACCTAGGACCACAGATAATGATGCGATTATTGTCGTAGAAATAATGCCGGTAGAAATACGCTCTAGCATTTGGAAGACTCGCAAAATTCATTCCGCACGTTATTGGGGTATTTTTGAAACAGCAAACCACTATTATTCACTAGCTTATCATGAGGTGAATGAATATGTGGTTACCGTCTTTCCCGACCCCTACGGCTTTTCTAAAAGTACTTTTAGCGCTAAAGCAAAGGAGAACGGTAAAACATTAGTAAAGGTTACCTATGAGGAGCATGAACGATTCTTTGGCCCGTTTTATCGAGGTCAACGAAGTGTTTCCTCTCGGTGTATGATCGATACTCCCATTAGGAAAGATTAACGAGCACATTCGCGAATCGCTTATAAATGATTGTTTGATGGCTCAGTCTAAATTACTAGACTCCCCGTCATACCTAGCGCGCATGAGTAAAGAATTTATTAACAGAACGTTGCCGGCAACGTTCTGTAGCTCTAGTCATGTGGGCATTGTGTTTTTGAAAGCAACCAGTAGGTAGCGCTCGCTTTTCTGAAAAATACCTCATCACATGAAACTAAGTAACACGCATTATGAGTTTGTATTCTCCGTTCCAAATCTTGGGAGAAAAGCACTTGTAAAAACCAGAGCTCCGAGATACTCGATTCGCGGTGAAATGGTTTTAAAACCAAAGAAGTTGTGACCGGAGCATGAGCGGGAAATATTAAGTTCTAGTTTGGAGAAACCTATGAAGAAAACACGTCAAAAAACACAAGAAATATCTATGAGAATTATATTGTTCGCTATGTTGCTAACACCGATCATTTTTTCATCACACTCTTTTGCGTCTGCAGTGGATTGCTATAAGGAAGCTTTAAAACTTTCTGCTGATGGCACTGATGAATATATTTCGAGAAACAGCCGTGCAATAAATCTATGCAGAGCATAACCAGCTTTAAATTCCTAGATTCCTCGCTCAAACCGAGTGCGCCTGAGTAAAGAATTTATTTATAGAACGTTGCCGGCAACGTTCAATGAGATGGTTATAAGACCGAAGAATTTGTGACCGGGGACTGAGCGGAAAATATTAGTTTGGGAGAACTCGAGATGTTTCAACTTTTTTTTACATATATTGTACCTTCACTAGTTTTTTCAAATTCATTACATATTATAAATGGAGATTCAAGAAAGCCGGTTCTCGATACACTGAAATTCCCATACTCCGCAACAGGTCGGGTTTCATGGAAGGGTGGTACATTATGCTCAGCTGCGATAATAGGCAAGCGATTCATTGTTTCGGCTGCACATTGCTTCGATAGAGGGCGTATAAATGTCCCAGAAGATTATGTATTCATTCCAGGCTATAGTAATGGGAACGCGCCATTTGGAAAGTTTAGAATAAAAGAAATTTATTCACCGCCCTTTAATCGTCAAGAAAACGATATTCAGGATTTCGCTATTCTTGTTACTAAAAAAGATCTTCCTGTCATAAAAACAGGATTTTTTGATATTGGGTTTCTGAATTCTAAAAAGCCATTACTACAAATTGGATATGGCAGACCTTCTGAAAATCTTCAAAAAAAGCAAAAATGTAGTGTCTTCGGAGTGACTAGTTCTCTTACATCTGAAGCGGATCAGAAACTACCCTGGTTAATGGCGGGGACAGATTGTGATATGCTACCCGGGGATTCAGGTGGTCCTTCTTTACAATTTGACGATACTAAAAAAAGTTATGTAATTGTTGGACTTTCTCATGCGTACTACAGGAACGACGACTTGCAACTTCAAGAAAAACATAGGTTTCAAGCGAATTATTGGGACTATACTTATATTTCACTTTTCTATGGATTTGAAAAATCAACCGATCAGTTTATATTGCATCCTCTATTTGATAAGATTAAGAGGCAAATAAATGAAGAAAAATAATTATGAAAAGTAACGATTGATGAGGCCAATCTTATTAACTAAAGCCCTAGATTCCCCCTCAAACCTAGCGCGCATGAGTCAAGCATTCATACACAGAACGTTGCCGGCAACGTTCGCTCCTATCTAGTCTTGCCCTTTTAAGATGACTGCGACACTCGGGGCCGGTCCAGACTGGGAATGAGCTGCAACTTAAATAAGTTCAGGGCACAGACTGGCTCGAAAACACTAGAGACCTGCGCGTTTGGTTAGCCGCTTTTACGATGCCGCCTTCTTTAGCTTACGAGCGAGGGTGCGACGGTCGAGCGCATCGCTCACCATAGTTTTGATGACTGCCTGCCGACTGATATTCAGACGCCTAGCTTCGGTATCCAGCTCATTCAGGACCTCTGCGGTGAAGTCCACGTTTATTCTTTGAATATCCTCACGAGGGAACCCAGGCATCATCTTCCCCTTTCCGGCAAAATGTATTGTAACATCTTCTCCGCGCGCGGCTGAGGAAGCAATTTCATCTGCGGTGACTTTTTTTTTGCGATTATTTTTCATATTTGGCTCTTTCTGCTCTAGTCGATTTCCAAAGGGTTACGAGATGGTAGTATACTCCGTCATCATCCTCTCGTTCTTCGTAGATGACAGAATAGAGCAAGCTTCTCACCCACCCGATCGCAACCCATTGCTCTGGATCGTCCAGGATTTGATCCAGATAGTAGGGTCCAAAGAATAACTCCTGGACTTCCTCGAATCCGATTCCGCGGTCTTTTCGTAGACGTTGGCTTTTGGTGCTATCGTATTTGAAGCGCATCCGACTACAGAGTAACTGTTATACCACTTAAAAAGCAAGTCGCTAGAAGGGGCCGGTATTTCAGCTAATGGTGAGTCTCTATGTAAAAAACTACCGAGCAGATGTGATTTAGGTGTGAGCCCGAACGTTGCCGGCCACGTTAGAATCGTGATTCATACCAAAGACCACCAACTACCGCATGTTCATGCTATCGCCCCAGACGCAGAAGCGGTGTTTAATCTATAAACGATGCAGCTCATTCGTTCTCGCGGGTTTGATACCAAAGCAGTAACTAAGCTCCGGCAGTTTATAGAATCTCGGCAGGATCAATTATGGGAGGCATAGAATGAAATCCACAAAGAATAAAAAAATTATTAAAGGTGTGACCTATGGTTCTGTCTCGTTCCCAGAAAATGCATTTGATTCTAAAGAGACGAAGTTTCGTGTGACCATGTTTATGGATCTGGATGTGCTCGATCTCATTCGAAAGAAAGCTAAAGCATTTGGCCTTCCCTATCAGACGTTTATCAATCAGTCTCTCCGAGATCTGTTTATCGGTGACCAGATGGATAGTCATATCCGTGAAATTGTGCGCCAAGAGCTAAAAAAAACAGGAACTTAAGGGATCATCGGGCGTTCACTATTAGTTAATCGCGGCTGCCCACGTTGCCGGCAATGTTCGCTCCCATAAAATCTTGCTCTTTCGAGATGACTGCGATACTCGGAGCCGGTCCAGACTGGGAACGAGCTGCAAGTTAAACAAGTTCAGAGAGCCGGCTGGATGAGGAATGTTGTAAACAATAATTAATGGAGGACTTATGAAAAATTTACTAATTGGATTTTTTGCGCTTGGATCAATGTCAGCTTTTCCTTGCGAAAAAAAAGGAGTAATCGACGAAATCAAAGCTTCTGGCGATTATATTTATTTTAAGTTAGATAGTGGATTTAGCTTAAAACAAGAAAAGACTTCATCAACGGTTCAGGTATTGCTTCATGCCGCAAGTACATTCGATGAGGTTTGTGCTAATGGTTTAATCCAGAACGTTGGTGATAGTACTTGGGGTAGGGCGACTGAGATTTCAATTAAAAACATCTGGAAAGGCTAGATTCCCACTCGAACCTAGCGCGCACGAGTAAAAAAAGTTCTAACCAGAACATTGCCGGCAACGTTCTGCGTTCGTTATAAACTTGATATATTTAAAAAAAACTAATTCGTAATACCGAATTTTTCTAAGAGCGCGCGCTCCAACGTCTCAAGCTCCTCACTAGACAAAATGCGAGCTAACACGAGCACCTCACCGATTTGTCCGCTAAATCTCCGGTCAGGTTGAAACTCTAAGTTACTAATCGAACCAAGAATCATGGGCCCGCCGCCTGCATTATTCTGCGGAGTAGGGCTCTCTGCTATTTGCGTCGCTGTGAGTGCAGAAAGCGCCATCGGAAGAGAAGTGACCCAAGGGCTTCCATTCACCCGTACGCGCTGCAACCCATTTGGAGTGCCCGGTGTTGCTATATTAAATTTCACTTCGCTGACAACAACACTCAAACCTCTCGGAGATAACGGATCGACGGTGTACAAAGTTCGGTCGTCCCTTCCTCCGTAAAGCGCACTTGTAGGGGTCACAGGGCCAATTCCTGTACTAGACCAATTGAGACCGTAGGCCAGCGTAGACCACGCGCCAAAGCTCAGTATCGGCATGATACTCGAAACTGAATTATGGTACCTTGCTACTGCAATCATGGTCAGTCCGTCTGCTTCCGAAAATAGATATCTATTCTGATAGTATAAATAATCATTTGTAGCGAGTGCGCCTGACGCTGATTGAAAATCTACAAGCGGTTGCGAAGCACGGTTTAAGTCTAGACGAGGGGTGCGATCCGCATTTTTAAACGACGCATTGGTACCACTGATATATTCCGGCCAATTCGTGATGGTATTCCCATGACCCGCGCCGACGATGTCTTCTGATCTGACCCAGAAACTGTCAGCGGCGTTATTTGAGACGGTTAGAATTTTAACACGAGCGACTTGAGACGAGGTTCCTGTTTCAACTTCGGTGGCGCGGTATTCAAAAAAATCCGTACCAACGTAACCTGGGTCCGAAGTGTAAGTGACTAGGCCACCTGTTTGTAAGACGCTAGAACCATGTGCAGCGTGGGTGGTAATCTCGTAACTCAGAGTATGCGCTGGCTTAGAAGGCGTACCTTTTAACGAAAGTGATGTGGCGGTTTCTGATTTGCTAAGAGCTGAGAAAGATTGAACTGAAGGGGGTGTAGGAATTTCTACAACCGGTGCAATTTGGCTCTGAGTGGATTCGCGAGAGGACCGCGAGCAGGCGCTCATGAGGGCTGGGAAAACGATTAAACATCCAACAGTATACCATGCTCTATTTTTCATTCTCATCTACACCAGAGATAGCACAGTTTATGCCAAAATGACCCGAAGTCGCTTCACGTACTTTAAGTCTTGATTCAAAGCGCAAGATCACGTTCTATGAGCCAACATGAAAAACCTAGGCGACTACGCATGTCCCCAATCGTTACACGAAGTTTGTTTAAACCTAAATAGTGAGGGTAGTCCGTGCGCTTCGGTATGTGATTGGCTCAGACACACCCTTTCTACTAGCGAAAAGAAAATCCCGACCGCGCCCAGAGTTGTAATTCTTCAACATCCTCAGGAGCCGGGGGAATCCTTAGGAAGCGCTTGGTTAGGGCCCAAGTTGTTCCCTAAATTGATTGACCTACAGATCGGACTCAGTCGCAAAAGCGTTAGTCACTTGGTAGGCATTGAAACCTCTGCTAAGGACTGGGCCATCATTTATCCTAAGGCTACGGATAAACCAGACGCTCGCGGATTTACCGTATACAATTTAAAAGGTAGGCCAGAGATTCCAGCAGAGTCTCAAGCGGAAGCGCTAAAAAAAATTAAAGGCTTCGTGATACTCGATGGCACTTGGTCTCAGTCAAAAACCCTCTGGTGGAGAAATCCTTGGGTCTTAAAGTCTGTGCGAATATCTCTTCATCCCACCAAGCCATCTAAGTACGGAGTCAGAAGGAAAGAGCCACAGAAGTCCTATCTTTCAACACTCGAATCGATTGCCCATCTATACCGATGCCTGGGTCGTACCGATCTTGAGACTAAACTTCTGGAAGGGTTTGATAAAATTCTTGAGATGCACCCTGTGAGAACCAACCGCTCAAAATAGCGCGCCCAGAGTGATTAAGAATGATTTTGTACTGATGGTTTGACGGTCGCGAATTGTTGAGTCGTTATTGATAGCGTTGATCGATTGAGTGGAAAGTCCAAGTTGTCCAAACACTCGCATACCGGGCTCGACTGGGTACGCGTAACCTAGACCCATCAGAAAGCTAATCCCAGAGATCAAAATTCTAGAAGTATACACACTGGCTGTGCCTGAGCTTGGTGTATTGTATAAACGTCCCCAAGGTGTGCCTAAATCAGCTCTTCCGTAGAAGCCTCGGCCGATCACGCCATTAAAAAAATAATAACCACTGAGAGCTAGATCACCACTTTGAAACACGATTTCGTTTCCACCACCGCCGTAAATATAACCCAAATACCTTCCACTAAAGCCAATCAGTGCACGGTGTTTTAGTTTTGGCTTATACGCGCCAAATTCAAATCCAAACACAAGCGACTTATTTCCACTCTGAGACTTGAAACTCGATCTTCTGTCATTTACGTATGAAGCATCGCCCCCGAAAGTAGTAAAGGGTAGGATAGCTCCGAATTGAAAGTAGTTTTTCTCTAGCTTGTTTGAAGTATCTTCATCCTCATCGAAGAAAACTTTCTTTAGTCTAAGTGTGCTCGAAGAATCGGGATCAACCTCAAATGCTTTAGCGTACTGGAGTTGCTGAGCCTTCCCGGCAGAGTTATAGGACGTGATGGTATCGTCAAAAAAACGGTCTTCGATTCGCACCAGTTCTACCAGATTATTTTCATTTTTTTGTTTGAGCCTTAAGGTCCAAAACCCTAGGTAGGTTGCAATTTTATCCCGGTTATCTACTAGAAACTTTATGGGCTCCTTGGGAAGATAAATCTGCTCGCCGCACTTTACTTGAGAAATTATTTTTTCGCCGGGTAGCAAAGGTACTTCGAATCCGCCGGATGGTGTGGTCGTAATACAACTCGCCTCACCTTTAACACAGATCTGACAATCTTTAGTTCTGTCCTCCCCGGACTCTTCGATGGAGACAGATCCAATCACAACATGAGAAATATTTTGCTCTAGAGTCGAAGTACGGTCTAGGGATTGGCCTTTGACTTGTGTGCTGCCCGCTAGATGGGTGAAAGCAAGTGCTACGATCCAAGTGACAAAATAGACATAACCGTTCCAAGGATTGTTCATGTCCTAAGGTTAAGCCTATTTTCTTGGAGATTGCTTTAAGTTTTGTAACATCTCGAGCGCTTGTTTTAGATTCTGATCTTTTTGAGCATTGGGTCCACCGACGCCCCCGCCAAAAGGAGATTTGGATTGAAAAGCCCCCATCATTTTCTGCATTTGTTGCATGGCCTCTGTCATGCTCTTTGAATTAGGAAAAGCAGACTTTAACATCTGTTCAGCAGTGCTTTTAAGTTTAAAGAAAACAAATATGTTAGCGCCTGTCATGATAGCGACACCCATCCAACCCACGATCATCCAGAATCCCATAAATACTCCTTAACACTTAGAAATGCTTGCGAAGGCCCGAGGCTAGCCTATTTTGATGTCCTTCTTCAACTGTTGAAACGCAAAATTCATGGCCTGATAGGTATGGTCCATCACTTCCTGTAGATTCTTCTTATTTCCGGATATCGGTGGAGCTATCGGGGGTAGCACACGGATGGGAAAGAGCGCTGGTTTGAGACGATGCTGCTTAAATGAAATGGCATCGTGCACAGGTGCGCAGACAATGGGGACGATGGGGATTTGTGCCGATTCAGCCATATAAAAGGCGCCTTTTTTGAATGGTAGCAGGCTTTCCGTAGAGCTATTCCTGGTACCCTCGGCGAAAATCCAGACCGAGGATCGATTTTTTTTCATGATCTCAAGCGCTTTTTTTAGCCCGGTTATGGAATGATTCCGGTCCTTACGATCGATAAGTATATTTCCAAACGCCCAGTACATGAGCCCCCATATGGGTATATACATCAGTTCTTTTTTGCCAATCAGCACTGTGTGAGGTGGAAACACGTGGGCTAGAAGTGCGAGGTCGGCGGCACTCTGATGGTTCACGACATAAACACAAGGTTGGTGTTTGGTCAGGTGCTCTCGCCCTTGAGTGGTGACTCTGATCCCGAGAGTAAATCGCCCAAGGCGTCCGAAAAAACGTCCGTAAAGTTGGTTATTGTTCGTATTACCTAAGCGAAAAAAAGAGACTGGAATTGCTATCAACGCCGAAAGAAGCACCCATACGACAAAGAAAAAAGTTCTCAAGTAGAACATGATTTTCCAGACTTTGCGCGAAAGGCGTCTAGTGCGCGAGAACGGGTAGGGATAGTTATAGAATCAAAGAATTGTAGACTCGCTTCACAAAGCCTGGCGAAAGAAATGCCAGAGTGAAAGCCCATTTTCTCTAGCAAATAAACTAAATCTTCGGTCGCAAGATTACCGCTCGCACCCGGGGCAAAGGGACATCCGCCTAGGCCGCCTAGGGAGCTATCAAAGGAGGTGATTCCGTGGTTGAGAGACTCTAAAACGTTAGCAAGTGCAGTCCCGTAAGTGTCGTGAAAATGTCCGGAAAACTTAGAACCAGGAAACGACCCTAGGAGTGTTTTCCACAAATCTCTTACTTGCTTCGGTGAAGCAGCTCCAATTGTATCACCCACAGAAACCTGGTAGCACCCCATCTCTATGAGAGCACTCACCACGGATTTCGTTTTACGAGGAGAAATAGGTCCCTCAAATGGGCAAACATAGGCTGTCGAGACATAGCCTCTGATTTTGAGTTTTTTACTCTTGGCGCGTTTAACGATGTGACGAAATTCCTCTAGGCTTTCCCTAATCGATAGTCCGATGTTTTTTCGCACAAAGGTTTCAGAGGCTGCCGTAAACACTGAAACAACTTCAAAGTTATTGTTCAATAGAGCCGTCTCTAAGCCTCTCAAATTAGGTATAAGGACGTGTCTTTTTAGCTTCGGTGGTATAGGAGTTTTTTTAAACAAAGACTGTGTGAGAGCTAAAAGCTCTGCGGTGTCCGCCATTTGTGGAACTCTATCGTCTCTCACGAAAGCGCCAACTTCTAAATCTAGAAAGCCTTGCCTTACAAGCGACTTATAAAGACTGAACTTATCATTCGTACTTAAAATTTCAGATTGATTCTGGAGTCCGTCTCTAAGGCCTACTTCGTTAATCTGAATAAGTTTATGTTTTGCCATAGGGGTTCTCATTTATTTGGATGCTTTAGTTTCAAACTCCAGCATGAGTTCTCCAGCTTGTACTATGTCTCCAACCTTTTTTTTGAACTGTTTTACAAATCCCGCTGTTGGAGCCTTAATAAGAAACTCCATTTTCATAGCTTCTAGTCGCACCAAAATCGTTTTTTCTTCAACCCAGACCTGAGGACCAACACATAGGTCGGTTATTTTTGCAGAAAACTCTAACGTCAGCGGAGCAGATCCCGCTGTGTTCTTCGATTTTCGCTTCCCGCCTTGGTCCTCGCGTCGTCCGAATAGGGATTCGGTTGTCTGGCCCGGATGCACGCACACGAGAGAGAGCTGATTACGCTCCTCGTGCATGAGCGTTCGGATGACTGAATAAGAGCCGTTCTCGTTATGTTTGAGATCTAGAAAGTAATCGCCTATTTTAGATAGGGTTCTGGAAGAACTAGGACTGGAGGCTTTGGCTTCGTAAACTTTTCCAGAGAAGATAAACTTGCTCATGAGTTAGTTAACCTTTCCTGAAAAAGAATTCCACGCAGAGGAAGGGGAAGCTACCGAATCTAAGTCTAGCAGTGATTCCTTTGAGTTTCGATACTGGTTCGACGAAACCAACCATTCCTGCGTCTGGGATGAGATTTTAATTTCAATGAGCGCATCATGTTCTGCCGTTAACGTCCCGATATGATGTGTGCCCGATAGAAACGCTGGCAGCTCACAGATTTTCAGTAAATAGGGTAGATTTGTTTTAAAGCCAGCAATCAAAGTGTGTGAGAGGGCGTAGCGTAAACGCGCTATCGCAGTTAAACGATCTTCGGCAGAAACTATTATTTTGCCGCACATGGCGTCGTAATTCATAGAAATACTTTGACCTTCCTCCACACCGGCTTCGACTCGAATGCCTGTGCCTTGGGGCCATTTCAGAAAGACAGCGGGCCCGGGAGTCGGTGCAAAACCAAGCGCTGGATCTTCAGCATATATTCTGGCCTCAATAGAGTGACCCTGGCATGTCACTGGGCTATGGATTGGAAAATGATTGGGATCTTGGGCGAGTGCCAACTGGGCATGAACGAGATCGATGCCGGTGACCGACTCGGTGACGGTGTGCTCAACTTGAAGTCTTGTATTCATTTCCAAGAAAAAAACATTCTCCTCCTGATCTACGAGGAATTCTAAAGTTCCAGCCGAGCGATAGTTCACTTCTTTGACGAGCCTAAGCGAAGCTTCAAATAAGATTTTTCTAGTTTCTTCTCGCAGGTTCGTGGCTCTCGCCTCTTCGATGACTTTCTGGTTGCGACGCTGCAAGGAACAGTCTCTCTCGTATAAATGTACGCCACCGCCTTCACCGTCACCGAAGACCTGCACTTCAATGTGTCTAGGATTTACTAGTTTTTTCTCTAGAAACAAACTGCCGTCGCCGAATGCTGAGAGCGCTTCTCTAGAGGCGCTCTCAGCAAGCGACTCCAGATCATCTAAAGACTCACACAGTCTCATGCCTTTGCCGCCACCCCCTGCAGCTGCTTTTAAAAGCAGCGGAAAACCTACTTTTTTTGCGATGGACTTAAGGTCACTTCCCGGTGCGACGATTCCCCACGGTAGCGTCGGAACTTGGGCTTTTTCAGCGATTTTTTTTGCATTAATCTTATCTCCTAGGGCTTCTACACTATCAGCTCTAGGGCCAATAAATCCTATCTTCGCCTGATCTAACGAGCGAATGAAACTTGCTCGTTCTGAAAGAAATCCATAACCAGGGTGTACAAAATCAATCTTACCCCTTACGCATATTTCCGTAATCTCAGGAATCGCAAGATAGCTTGAAACAGGAAATACTTCTGTTGCAAACCAAGTGTGCCTAGCGGTTTCATCTCCAGGACCGGCAAGGGCCACAGGGATATCTCCACGTTCGTAAATTCCTTGAAAAATACGTGCCGCGATTTCCCCCCGATTGGCTACTAGAATTCTACGTTTCATCGTTTACTCCAAGAAGGCTTTCGCTTTTCTAGAAAAGCCTTCAAGCCCTCCTGACCTTCTTCTGAAACGCGGAGTTTTGCTAACATATCAGCGACGTACTCATGAGAGTTCTTAAGCTTTGCTCGCTCCTCTGGAATACCTAAACTTAAGACGAGTTCTTTTGCAGCTCTCTGTGCCTTGGGTCCACATTCCAGCATATTCGAAACGATCTCTTGAGTGCGGGTCTTGAGTTGAGTTAGATCTTTACAGACCTCATGAATAAGGCCTATTTGTAGTGCTTTCTCAGCATTAAATCTTTCAGCGGAAAGAAAGAGGGCGCGGGCGTGAGAGCTTCCGATTTTCTGAATCACAAAAGGTCCGATACACGCTGGCACAATACCAAGTCTAACCTCTGAAAGAGAAAACACAGTGTCCTTAGTTGCCAAAACAAGATCACACACAGAAGTAAGACCCACTCCTCCTCCAATGGCAGCGCCATGTATACAGCCAATAAGTGGCTTCGGGCACGTGTTCATCAGGTGAAACATATGAGTCAGATTTGTCGTGTCTTTGAGATTGCCAGCGTAATCAAGCTCGATGGATTTCTTCATCCAGTTCAAGTCCCCGCCCGCTGAAAAAATTGGACCTTCCCCATTTAAAGTCACTAGCCTTACAGCTTCGTCTTTGACGATCTTAGAAAATACAAGCGTCAGTTCTGCGATGAGAGTTTCGTCAAAAGCGTTTCTCACCTGCGGTCGATTTAAGGTGATTCCAAGAACTCCATCGAGACCATGTCGAACAATCAGTGATTTAAACTCTGGTAAGTTCATATTTCCCATTCTCTCAGTTGATTTTTACGTAAAATTACCATTCTATGAGCCCCATGCCCACTTTAAATTCCGATATAGACCTGAATTCAACAGCCTATAAATCTAATTCGAAACACAATGCCATCCTAAAAGATGAGTTACTAGAAATTAGGAGTCGAAATCGCTTAGGGGGAGGAGCGGAATTGAAAGCGAAGCACCAAGCAAAAGGGAAGCTCTTTGTACGAGATCGCATTCAATTGTTACTAGATCTCGACACTTCTTTCTTAGAGCTTTCGCCGCTCGCGGCTTACGGAATGTATCAGAATGAGGCACCGGGGGCTGGTCTTGTCACAGGTATCGGGCTCATCCACGGTCGCGAGGTCATGGTGGTGGCAAATGACGCGACAGTGAAGGGTGGGACCTACTTTCCTATGACCGTAAAAAAACACTTAAGGGCTCAGGAAATTGCCCACGAAAACCATCTACCTTGCATCTATCTTGTGGATTCGGGAGGAGCGTATTTACCGCTTCAAAGCGAGGTGTTTCCTGATCGCGAACACTTCGGAAGAATTTTTTACAATCAAGCTAGGTTATCGTCCGCAAACATTCCTCAGATCGCTGCAGTGCTGGGTTCGTGCACGGCTGGGGGTGCCTATGTGCCAGCAATGTGCGATGAGAGTATTATCGTGCGTAACCAAGGCACAATTTTCTTAGGCGGGCCACCGCTTGTGAAAGCTGCAACGGGAGAAGTAGTTTCAGCAGAGGAGCTTGGGGGCGGAGACGTACACACGCGAAAATCGGGCGTCACCGATCACCTAGCCGACAATGACGAACACGCGCTAGAGATTGTAAGAGACCTCATGCAGCATTTAAATCGCAAACAAAAGTTTTATGTAGAACGAAAAAAAACAGAAGCTCCACTGTATAGTGGGGAAGAACTAAGTGGAATCATTCCAGCTGATCTTAAGAAAAATATTGATATCAAAGAAATTATCGCAAGGTTGGTGGATGGCTCAAATTTCCATGAGTTTAAATCCCTCTATGGGACTACGTTAGTTTGTGGTTTTGCTCATATCCATGGTTTTCCAGTCGGCATTATTGGTAATCAGGGAGTGCTGTTTAGTGAGAGTGCGCTGAAGGGGTGTCATTTTATCGAGCTTTGTAACCAAAGAAAAATCCCGATTCTCTTTCTACAAAACATCACCGGATTCATGGTGGGCAAAGCTTTCGAAGAGCGAGGAATCGCTAAAGATGGTGCAAAACTTGTGATGGCGGTTTCAAATGCCTCAGTACCAAAGCTCACAGTTGTGGTCGGCGGGAGCTTTGGGGCTGGGAATTACGGTATGTGTGGACGCGCATTTCAACCTAGGTTTATGTGGATGTGGCCAAATGCCAGGATCTCAGTCATGGGCGGGGAGCAGGCTGCTCACGTACTTTCCCAAGTGAAACTTGAGCAACTTGAACGTGAGAAGAAGAAAGTTACAGAGTCCGAGCTTGAGGCCATCAGAGCGCCTATTCGTACTCGCTATGAGGAGGAAGGGCACCCTTACTTCTCGGGCGCGCGACTCTGGGATGATGGAATCATTCTACCGTCAGAAACGAGAGATACTTTAGGTGTTGCACTCTCGGTAGTATGCCAGACCCCAATCCCAGACACCCGCTACGGGGTTTTTAGGATGTAACGAATGTCGTTTTCTTTCTGTTGAAAACGGTCGCCCTTTTTTAAGTGGAACAGGTCCCCCGCTTGGTCGTAAATATCGTAATTCCCGTGAGCGACAGTCGCTTCTTTGATAGTTCCTTTCCGAAAAAATTGGACTGAACCGGTGATGGGAATCTGTGTCCTTCTAAAGTCAAAATCCATGACCACATCTTTTCCTAAATAGCCTGTCTTCGGTATACCGCTTTCATAAAACTCCATAGTTAAAGGCTTAAGTGGGTCTTCCGAATAAAATGTCCAAACATTATTTGCAAAAACAAATTTTCCAGATCCATGAGTCATGGTTCCTTCAAGCAGTATTCCGAATGCATTAAATTTAGAAGGGTAAAATGCGCTTTTCTGATATTCGTTACCACGGTAGGTAAAAACTGTGTGGTAACCTTTTAAACTGTTTACCGTTTGAAAATAGGTTTTTATCGTAGATTTCGTATATTTTGGTGAGAACAGGTAGAGTGTAAAAATTCTAGGTTCGATAAATTTATTAAGATATTCAGGTGACCACACGAGCGTCACCGCTCTCAGTAAATCAGTAGCTACCACGTCATACGGTATTTCAGCCTTCAGTCTTGAACATTCTTTGTGTACAGCTCCTAGAGCCATAGAGTACCGCGAATAGAAATTCTCATCGAAAGCTTTTATTCGCTCTATTCGGGCTAAGCTTTCTTTTACTGCCCATGCTGCGACAGACATAGTCTTAGGTTTAGCAACGAGTGGCTTTAACTGTTCTAGTGCTGCAAGCTCCAGTTTGCTCGCGAACTTAAATTTAATCTTGCAGGTAAGCTTAACAACTTTGGGTGGAATAAGTTGGGAGGCTTTACTCGAAAAACTAAAGGTCATGAGGTTTAACGCAAAAACCCCATAAACTAAGCGTAACAAACGTAGTTTCATGTCTCTTCGTCCTCTTTGAGGCTTAAACTTGCAACAACGCTTAGGTCCTCTAGTGTGGAGAGGTCACCGCGTACACTACCGTGTGCAGCAATTTCTCTTAGTAGTCGGCGCATGATTTTGCCGCTACGAGTTTTCGGTAGGGATTGTGTAAACCTAATTTCATCAGGTCTGGCAAAGGGGCCGATCATTTCCGCTACCTTGAGTTTGATTTCGTGTTTTAAATTTTCAGACGCACCACTCGAGTTCCTTAATGTTACAAACACCGTGATGGCCTGTCCCTTTACGTCATCGGGTTTACCTACCGCTGCAGCTTCCGCCACAGAGGGATGGGCGACGCACGCACTTTCGATTTCCATCGTACCTAGTCTATGACCAGAGACATTTAGAACGTCATCCATTCGGCCAAGGCACCAGATTGCTCCGAGCGGCTTTTCAACCGCGCCATCCCCTGAGAAATAGGCTCCTTTTACCTCTGAAAAGTAGGTGGAACTAAAACGGTCCGAGTCATTCAAAATAGTTCGAGCCATACTTGGCCAAGGTCTTTGAATAGTGAGTTTACCTTTTTCTCCAAGCGACACTTTAGTGTTTGCTCTATTTACGATTGCAATGTCGTACCCGGGCAATGGTTCGGTAGCGCTTCCTGGTCGCATGGGCGTCCATGCGGGATGAGGCGCGATGACAATAGATCCGGTCTCAGTTTGCCAATAAGTATCGACTACAGGGCAGCGTTCTTTACCGATGTTTTTATAGTACCACATCCATGCCTCTGGATTAATTGGCTCTCCTACCGACCCAAGAAGACGGAGGGAGGTGAGGGAGTTATTCTGAAAAGATTCTTCTCCAAGTTTCATGAACGCCCTGATCGCAGTGGGTGCGGTATAGAGATGCGTAGCTTTTGCGCGATCAATCACATCCCAAAGTCTAGAAGCTGTGGGGTAGGTAGGAGCGCCCTCGTACATGAGTAGGGTAGCACCCGCAAGCAAAGGTCCATAGGTGACGTAAGAATGCCCAGTGATCCAGCCGATATCGGCGGTACAGAAAAAAATATCTTTCGGTTTAATATCAAAAACATACTTCATCGAACGAAGCACGCCCGTTAAATATCCTCCGGTCGTATGGACAAGACCTTTTGGTTTTCCGGTGGTACCAGATGTATAAAGCACAAACAGCGGATGCTCTGAATCTAACGAAGCCGGATAGGATAACCGAGAGATCTCTTGCTGGGTGATATTCTGTAGTTCATTCGTAGCATTTAGGATGAATGAGTTATACTGATTTGACTTGGTGTTTTTCTCTCTCTCGAAACTCAAGATAAACCTTAGGCTATGGTCTGTAGAAAGTTGCTTCCTCACTTCAGAGAGAAGTTGAATTCTCTCACCACGTCTATAGCCGAAGTCGGCAGTGATGAGCGCTTTTGCCTTTAAATCGACCATCCGCTCCATCAACGCTTCAGACTTAAATCCACCGAAGACGACCGAGTGCGGACAACCGAGCCTCGCGCAAGCTAACATTGCGATCAATGCGTCTGGAATCATCGGCATATAAATTCCAACCGGATCGCCCTTATAAAGCCCTCTTTTTCGTAGCAATGCAGTCATTTTGCAAACTGCATTTAAGAGTTCTTGGTAAGTGTAGCTGACGGTCCTAGGATCGCCGTTTGCATCCAAGGGCTCTGCCTCCCATAAGAGAGCTGCTTTATTGGGATGAGTACGTGCGTGCCTATCTAGGGCGTTTACGCTTGCGTTTAGTTGACCTTCTTTAAACCACTGAATATGTGGAAATGAGCCTGAGAGTCCCGTTTCAAAAGGCTTATCCCATGTGAGTTCATGAGCAGCTTCGCACCAGTAAGAATTAGAATCTGCCGTCCCAGTGGACTTTAGTTTGAGATAATCCTTAAAGCTATAGTTAGCATTCTCTTTAAATACGGATGAAGCCTCTATGATTCGCGAGTCCATCTTTAGAGGAGACCTTTTTGTTTTAAACTTGTGAGTTCGTCTAAAAGCGTTCCGACGCGTTGATGGGTGACGGGTACCGCATCCAAATGCTTCATTAGAATCTCGCCATTTTTACCAGCAAGCACATTTCCTCTCGTGGCAGCACCCAAAAGCCACTTGGAAGTAGCGCCTAAGGCTTTAGCAAACGCGTGTTTTGGATCTGTGTAGAGTGGAAAAGGAAAGTTATAGGTAGTTCTAAACTCTTTATGTTTCTCTGTAGAGTCATTACTAATTCCAACAATAGAGATGTTAAACTTCGAGATATCTGGGAACCGGTCTCGGTAAGAGCATAGCTGAGCGGTGCAGACTGCGGTGAAATCGCCTGGATAGAACACAAACAGCACATGGTTAGCCGCTTCAAACAAAGACCTCACTGAAACAAGGGCTCCAGATTCATTGATTAAAGTTTGATCAAGCCATTTAGGTTCCATAGGCCGGTTACCCTCACATTCTAGGGCGAAGGTAGCCGTGTCTGAAAAGACACGCGAGTAAAAAGTGACCGGGTTGAGTGGAGCTAGTCTTAGCCCGCATACTAATAGGTAGGGTGAAAACTATGAGAACTATGCAAGGGTCAAACGCTTCTTACTTCCTCGTGTCGCTAGGACTGGTCACTTTGACTTCGAGCTGTTTTACAAGTGGAAGCTATTTAAACTCTACCTCATCAAGGAACTCTGCAGGCCTCACAGATATTAAAGATCCGGGCACAGTCGTGCCGACGACAACCGGTCCCACCGAGGCAGTGCCCAATATTGTTTTAAACTGGAACGCTTCAAGTTACCTAGAGCCTAGTAATGTGCTTCGAGACTCACCTGAAGAAGCAAGAGTGGGTTTGGTTTGGAATTTGAGAGACCCGTTAAACTCTCATTATGGCTCACCAGAGGCAGTGCAAGCAGCCGCTATCGCGATGGCCCAACAGAGAACGCTCAATCGAAATTTCTTTGAGATTAGATCTGCTGTTCCCAAAGCCACGCTTATCGTGCCAGCCAGTGATTTATTTTCAGTTACGGATTCCACCTCTTCGGGTGGGACCTTAGAAATTCGTCATCTCGTGGTACTCACTTCAAGGGGTGGAATTGATAATGCTGGTGCAGTGGGTAGGACGTTAAAGTTTTACTCCATTCCAGCTGGCTATCCCTCTAAAGATTTCTTCGCTTACATTCCTATCCAGGGCGATAGCATTGGTTCACTCATGCTTCTTGGAGGAATGAGTAGGAATAGCGCGGGTTCGAATTATACTTGGCAGAACCGAATCACAGGGGTTGAGCTGATCAATAATATGGGAACCTTACCGGACAACTGGGCGATGGGATTGCTTCCATCACCTCTGACCAGTGACATGTTGGTATTAAAAAATCTAGATGAGCGACAGCTTTGCGATATTTATATTAAGCATCACAATTACGTAAACTCATCCCCTACGCTCCAGTTTGGGGTGGGTGGTTTGCCTGCGGATTGCGAGACCGTAAAAAGGAGAATTAGTGAATTCTCTGCAACAAATGGCTGTGTCTCACAGAACGCCAATCAAGGATCAGGCGGGTATGACCCTACTAGACCAGACATCAATAACTGTGCGTTTTATAGCAGAGTGGCTGCTAATCCCTATTGGTGGTCGATTTATGTGAATACCTCAGCGATGTTCGTCATGTCTCATATGACAGGGAAACTTTACGAGCTTAGAGCAATAGTTCCAGATGCTCAGCAAGCCAACCGGGCGATCGCAGTTTCCATTTGCTCTATCAATAGTTTAACTGGAACAGCAGCGAATCCTTGCGACAATAGCACGAAGTCGCCGTCGAGTAGGTCCTTTGGTGCGCAGTGGTTCTATGATAATATGGTTACCAAAAACAGACCGATAGGAACGTTCGACCTCAGTGCAGAGGATCTCGCTGTGGGCCGGGTACTTGTACCTTAAATTTAAAAGAGCGTAGATCGTCTAAAAGATAAAACCCCCTCACGCCTTGATCCCAATATAAACTTGGGGGAGTGAGGGGGTTCTTTTATTTTCTAAAAAAAAATTTAGTTTACAGCGAGCTTGAATTCTTTTCCTGGGCGGAACTTTGGAAGGTTCATCGCTGGAATTTTAATTTCTTTTCCTGTTTGTGGGTTACGGCCCATGCGTGCTTTGCGTTTCGCTTTAGTGAATGTGCCGAAACCGATGAGAGTGACATCATCGCCTTTTTTTACGGCTTTTTTGATCGCGTCAAGAGCGGCATTCAAACATGATTCTGCATCTGATTTTGTCATACTTGCGGCTTCAGACATCGCGTCGATAAGCTGAGATTTATTCATTACGTATTCCTTTCCTATAAATAGGATTGATAAGTTTGTGACCCGAAAGTTCCCCTTCCGAATCTTTTTGTGTGAGGCAGATGATGCAAATGAATGGGCCACCTGTCAATCAAGCAGATTCAGGAATTTAAAAAAACATTCTCCACTAAAAAAATTCTACTTCAAAAAAATACGAACTGGAACCAGTGTGACACCTTCAGAGGCGGAAAGAGGGCCCTTGTTTTTTTCTACTTGAAATTCAAGAGAAAGTTCTTTTGTAAGAATAAACTGGTTCGGACGATTCGGGCTCAAGGTATTTAGCCTCCAGTAGCCAGAGGCATAGCGATCGATTTTGATAGGTAAATTAAACTGAGAGGCATACCAAGCATTGCCTTGCTTAAATCGTAAGTAGAAGCTCATGGATCCTAGAATCTCGTTGATGCGACCGGATTTTTCCGTGTTCGCGTCTTCGATCGTGAGCCTTGTTTCTACAACTTCGCCGCGTCCTTGAGATGCGGTATCTGGATCAGGGGTGTATTCGGACTGTAGAGTAACTCCATTACGCGCTATACGTAGGTCCAGACACCCAGAGTTTTCTGTTGAGAAGCTAAGAAACTCAAATCCACGAAGGTCTCGGGGTGCAAGGAATTGCGGGCACAATATTCCTTCATCGGAAAGCACATACCGAGCGAGAGCCCCATCCCCAGCAATGCCGCCTAAATCAGATGGTTGAATATGAATCCGCACGAGCTCTTCAAAGGTAGTGTTCGCTAGTTCACCTATCAGATTCTCTGACCCAATCGTAGCTCTTGAGTCGTTCGATGCAAGTGAGCGAGATCGCGTCCACATTGCGCGGTAGTCGAAAATATCTGTGCCCAGTTGCGAGAGCAGAAATACGCTGCCCAAGATCAATGCTGAAAACCCGATAGTGACACGCCAGTTACGAAACATGGGGCGAACCATAGTCCAATTATCTCGGGAAATCGAGCCTTGAATGTAAGACAGGCAACAGTTGCAATTGGGGCTGCCAAAGGATAGGAAGAGTCGTACTAAACATTGAAAAAGACAGTGGTTTCATGGGCCGATGTAGCTCAGTGGTAGAGCAACGCTTTCGTAAAGCGTAGGTCGCGGGTTCGATTCCCATCATCGGCTCCATTTGATTTCTATGGGTTAACCCGCGGATAGAGCCCTTTCACAAGGAAGTATCGTTCGCGCTTTCTGTAAGAATTTTATTAACGGTAAATAATTATGACCCGCTCTGATTTTTTTGGGTAGCTCGCTGATGTGTGTATTTAAATGATTTTCAATATGATCAATAGAGATAACGGGCACACGCGATTGGGCACTGTACGAAGAGTTTCGAATATCATTCCAGAAGCTTAGCTGTTTTTCTAAGGTTGCGGCCGATGTACCGTAATGATCCTCAACGAGAGCTTCTTGAACTGTGAATCCATGGATCTTTACATCCAGTAATTGATTCCGAGGAGCGGGTTCGGGTCTAGGTAAACCGTCAAGAAATGAAAGGCGCTTCTTCCAACTGGTAGGATTTCCCCCCTCATAGCTCGAAATGGCCATATCTAATTTGCGGTAAGAGAAGTCACCCGTGAACAGAATCTCCGAAACGACAAAAGCAGGATCAGGTGAACCGAAAAAAGCGTAAAATGCATAAGCTTCACCGGGGAATAGGTCAGAAGGACTGAATTTCGGTAACTTAGCTCTAAGCTTACCCTGGTATCGTTTGAAATCCCGGTCATTAAGGATGTTGTGAGAGGCATTTTTTGAAAAGCTTGCGTAGTCTACCTGGGTTAAAACCTCGTCGAGTCTACTTAAAACTTGAAAAACAAGACCCAAAGGATTTTCGATAAGAGTAACCTGAGGCGTACCGTCTCCACCGATCGTTCGTGATAGAGCCATATACTTATGCAGAACCTCAGGCGCATTCGCAAATGTTGCCTCAAGGCCTCGAAAGTAAGAGCTATGATATAATCTAGGGAAAATATTAGGAGCAGAGTTTGGCCGCTGCATGATGTTTCTAAGCTCAACAAGGATATCGGGGAGCGCTCCAGAGGTCTCGTCGGCAAAAACGCGCTCTAGCTTGCCTAGTGTGAGGCCATAGCTAATATTCGAATGATGGCTAGCTTTTTCGGTATAGATATCAAAGATTCGCATAGGGTCGATGTATCTGAACTCTCTGGCAGCAGGGGGAGTACCTGCTTGAATTGAAAGACCAGATAGCAAAATAGACACCACTAGGCATGATTTATAAAACAACATTTATTTAAAAACACCCCCTCCAGATCGAACTTGTATCGAGTGTGAAGAGGATTGTCAAATTTCTGGAAGCTGAAATCAGCTTGATCTGTTGAGTGCGAGGAGTAGTCTGTTAATATGCAATTTACGAAGTTTATACGCTTAAGTTTAGTGTTCTGTGTGTTTGCCTCTCATTCGGTGTTTGCTAAAGCCAAAGATTCACCCCGCAGTTCGGTTTGGGCATACAAAATGCGTCAACTTAAGGAAACGGTAGAGGCATTGTGGATGGAGTCGGTGGATGAGGCTAAGTTTCTAGACCCTAAGAACGAGTCTAGGATTCGTGGGCTTTTGACCCGGTTTTCGGATTCTGCTCACGAGTTAAACATGAGGGATGCCATAAAATACAGTTCAGATCCCACTTTTGCCATTATCGCGGGGCTATTAGATGATGATAGTAAGGCCCAACTCCACGCCTTTAACAAAGGCGATCGGAAGTTTGCTAGGGTTATGGTGAAAGCTACCACTAGGTATTGCTCTGCCTGCCACACCCATGGACGTGCTGGATCCGAGGGGTTACAGTTTTCTGAGCCAAAGGGCTTTGAGCGCCTTTCTCTTCTTGAACAAGCGGATATATTAGTGTCTCTCAGAAACTTTGATAAGGCTCAGAAAGTGCTGCACGCGCAAATCGAGAAATCAGAAGAAGCTTTTGAACTAGAGGCTGCCTCTCACCGGTCCTTAAATTTAGCTATTTACAGGGAAGACGAGGTGGCTGCATCGCAAGCGGTAGTTGCTGCCTTAAAGAATCCAGCGCTCACTCCAGAGTTCAGAAAAACACTAATAACGTGGCAAACTTCACTGGAAGATAAAAATAGATTTTCAATGAACGCAGATGGTGCACGCAAGTATTTAGAGCGCGGTCAGAAACTCAATCGGTATCCTAAGGACGTGTTGGGTGAGGTTGAAACACTTCGTGGCGCAAAGCTTCTGTCGCGTGAAATCGAAAAGTCTTCTGATGCGAGTGAGCGAGCGAAACTTATTGCGAATTTAGCGAGCGCAATCGAGCGTTTAAATGGAATGGATCTCTGGGAGTTGCCTGATTATCTATATGCTGCTTGTGTAACTACTGCGCCTCATACTGAGACGGCGAGAGCGTGCGCCAAAGACTACGAACGCGTGGTGATGGAAGGTTATATGGGCAGTAGTGGCTTAGACCTCCCGAAGGAAATCGCAAAACGGATTGAGAAATTAAAGCTACTTGCTGAAAAAGAGGAAGCTCCTGTCACCAAGCCAGCGCCTTGAGGTGCAGCTAAACGTCAATCCGAGAGAATTCCTGTAAGCCCTAGCTATTTTCTATGCTTCGTTCTAGGGTCTGGCCGCACTATGAGGGTTTCAGAGCTCTTATCCGTATTACAAATTTCTAGCCAATGTATAGATCGAGAGCTTCGTGCTTTGGTTGTTTCTCGTCTCGCTCTTCATACTGACCAGGTGACAGAGGGTAGTGTTTTTTTTGGTTTAAAGGGTTCTAAGTCCCATGGCAGAGCTTTCTGTGACGAGGCTTTTCGTAAAGGCGCGGTACTTTGCATAGTGGAGGCGGGCGACAAGCTCGCCAGTAGCCCTAGTTTCTCTAAAAGTAGTCCAGTTCTCGAGGTACATGAACTACAAAAATTTCTTCCAGAATGTGCTCGCCTATTCTACGGGGATCCCTCTTGCGATTTACACGTGGTGGCTGTGACAGGCACAAGCGGAAAAACAACCGTGACCCATTTGTTAGAGCATATTTTTAAAAGCGTACACGAACCCTGTGGTCTAGTTGGTACTATCGAAAATAGAGTTGGCAGCTACCGTGATTCTTCGACGCTTACAACGCCTGATCTGTTTAGTTTGTCGGAGTTTTTCTCTCAGGCCATTAAACTAGGCGCAAAACATGTCGCCATGGAAGTATCCTCGCACGCACTTGCACTTCAACGAGTGCAGGGAATCAGTTTTGAAGGGGCTTGCTTCACGGGACTAAGTCGAGATCATTTAGACTTTCATGGCAGCATGGAGAACTATTTTGAGGCTAAAGCCCTCTTGTTTGAGAAGTACCTCGTAGAAAGCAGAACCAGAGGAGCGAGGGGGGCGTATGTCATCGGCGGAGCAGATTCGTTTTCTAGGCAGCTCTATGAAAGACTTCAAAAAAAAGGATTTGGAAGCTACGGCGTTTTTGCTGAGCACTTAGTTCCGACTCTAGTGGGTGAGAACTATAGAAGTATCTCTTTCTGTTACGAAGGTGCTCAGTACGAAAGCCCGCTTCAGGGTGTATTCAACTTTGAGAACGTAAGAAGCTCTGTGATCTTGGCTGGCTTACTTGGAATTCCTAAAATGAAGATTCAAAGCGCGCTCATGACTATGGAGGTAATCCCCGGGAGGTTAGAAAAAGTTGAAAAATACGGTCGTACCGTTTGGATCGACTACGCCCACAAGCCGGATGCGCTAAGAAAGGTTCTCAGTCTGTTACGCTCGATGCATGGCTCTGCTCGGTTAATTACTTTGGTCGGTTGCGGTGGAGATCGTGATAAAGGTAAGCGACCAGAGATGGCCAAAATAGCGCAGGAACTTTCTGATCATGTTTATTTCACGTCGGATAATCCAAGGAGCGAGAATCCACGCACCATTCTGGAAGATATGTTAAGCGGAGTCATTGACCAATCGAACTACACAACGATTGTTGATCGAAAAGCAGCTATCCACTCAGCACTAAAAAACTCCGAAGAGGGTGATTGGATTCTGATAGCAGGAAAAGGCCACGAAGCTAAGCCCTTTCGAGATATCGATGTTGCGCGCACGACTCTTGAGGAAATTTATGGTCCAAGTGCGCGTAAAGGAGTTGTCTTAGAATGAAAGGAAGACAAATTGTTCTCGGCACGGGAATATCTTCCGCCGCTCTTGTAAAAATCTGGTGTGAAAATCAAGAGAAATTCGGAAATACGCTTGATACAGTTGAAATCTGGGATGAGGCAGAATCAGCCCCTGTGATGCAAGCGCTCTCTCAGCGGTACCCTAACATTCAAGTTCGCTTAGGTGCATTTCAGTCACACGAGATGAATTACAATGATAAATTCTATATCAGTCCAGGTATTTCTCCTCAGCACCCCTTTGTGAGCGGATTAGACCCCGGGATGATTTCTTCTGAAATCGAGTACGGTTTTGAGATTTTAAACGAAATTCAAAGTAGCAAAACGCCTATTCTAGTGATCGGAATTACTGGCACCAACGGCAAGACAACGACGACCCTCATGGTGAAAGCGCTGGGCGAGGCGCTAGGGCTAGAGTCCTATGCGCTAGGGAATATAGGGAACCCATTTTCCGAAGTTATCTGGAAAATTTCTAAATTAGAGCGATCCACCAAAGAACCAATCTTGATTGCACTTGAGCTTTCGAGTGCTCAATTACACTATTTAAACAGGGCTCGTTTACAGGGAGCTATCATTACGAATATCGAACCAGATCATTTAAAATGGCATGGAAGTTTTGAGGCGTATAGGGCTGCCAAACTAAAAATCAGAAAATTTATTGAAAGCCGTCAGCCAGTCGTAGATCTCTCGAGAGCTGAGGGTATTTATGGTTCCCTAGATTTCTCTTCTTTTCGTCTGTTCGGAGCCCACAATAGAATGAATTTTGCCATGGCTGTACTTGCAGTCAAAGAGGCTCTCCAAACTTACCCGCTCATCACGCATGAAAAAATTAATGATGCCATAAGTAAGGTCATGGCGGGTTTTCTAGCACCGCCGCACCGACTCGAGCTTTGTGGATCTAAAAATGGCACGGTGTTTATCAACGACTCCAAAGCTACAAACGTCGCTTCTGTGAAGGTAGCTTTGCGTGCCGTCGAGTATAAACGCATTAATTTGCTATTGGGTGGAAGAATGAAGGGAGATGATTTCAGAGAACTAAACCCCTATTTGAAAAACACGGGTACCACAGTTTCGATATTTGCATTTGGTGAAAGTCGAAACGATATCTTGAAACAGCTAGAATCAATTTCTACCGAAATAAAAGCATTCGTTACACTAGACGAGGCGTTCGAAGCAGCGGTGGTTGACGCTAGCGATAACAAACATCTTGGTGAGGTTGATTTACACCGTAGCGACGTGAGCGCACGAACTGCAGTTTTACTATCTCCTGGATGTGCGTCGTTTGATGCGTATCGAAATTTTGAAGCTCGGGGCGAAGCATTCAAGCAGCTTGTTAGGAAAAAATGTGGGCGCGATGCAGTATGAGGTTCACTCGATTCTTAGTACTCCATACTCTCTGTCTGTTTCTGACTCAGGCGAGTTTGGTTTATGGAGACACAGAGGTCATTGAGTGGCCCGAGAGGATCGGTAAGCGCATTCGGAGCGAGGTTACAAACTTGCAGCTCGAGTTGTCGAATGCGATTTTCGATAGTTTTTCGCAAGTTGAATTTAACGAAGACTTCGGCGGTATCCTAAATCTCGGACTTAAAAACAGGCGCGCTATTTTTAACAATCGGGATGTCCTAGGTACTTACACTGTTTTAGATTTTGATCAGATTCAAATATCAAAGGGCCACGGGCTTTCTAGCGTTTTTTCTAATTTTTTAAAGTCAGCCCTCGATCTAGCTTTTGGCTTTAGTTTCGGCGCAAGTTTGCAGCTTCCTATTGTTAATCTGCGCGTTGTGGCTGCGACCGAGTCTCGCAAACTACTGCCTTCTCCGATACTTGATGATATTGTAGGCGATCCTAGGTTAGCGGATGACCAAATGTCGGGCGCCGAAATCATAGAGTTAGAAGCTTTGCCTAAAGACCCTAGGTTTAAACCTAGGTTCGGGAGACTGCTCAGAAGGATCACCTTTCCATTTTTCGCACCTTTGTCACTCGCTAGAATTCAAAAGATGCCTCATGGTGAAATTTTTTCGTACTCGGCAAAAACTAACGTCAATGCTGGTGGCTCTATTGCATTGAGTCCTTTAGCGATACCCGGAAAACTTGGCAGTGGAGTGCTGTTAAGTGGAGGTAACGTCGAGATTAAAGCCCTAGAGCTTACCGCGGGTATGTCAGGTAGTGTTGAGGCTTCAGTTTCAGTGTTTAAAGAAACAGATCGCTATATCAGAACGAAGATCAGTCGCCGCTATGTGGTTTCAGTCGGGACACAAGTCAACCTCGGGCGCATGAGGGTTTTGGTTTTAGATGCAAGTTCTCTAGAAATTTTAGGACATGAATGGATGACTCCACTGCTGTCCGGTTAAGGGCTTAGTGTAAAAATAAAAACGACTTGAAATCCCGCTGTGATATGAGGTTTGTGCGAACAAAAATCATTCCAGAGAGAAATCAAGTCGATGGCCTTTTCTACCGTATTTCACCAAGTTGTAAAACTAATTCCACGCACAGAGTTTGAAGCAATTGTCGATCGACATGGCGGCAATTACAGGGTCAGGAGTT
>Ga0247843_1000193_pt1 | contig 142047 bp, 118 predicted proteins | sample LaCruzMarch2017__FD_192420 | JGI IMG/M metagenome (GOLD analysis project Ga0247843, IMG submission 192420) | Freshwater microbial communities from meromictic Lake La Cruz, Castile-La Mancha, Spain - LaCruzMarch2017_8m | ecosystem: Environmental > Aquatic > Freshwater > Lake | place: Spain...
CAGCCGTGCTCCTTTTTGGCAATCTGTTTTCGGTTGATTGCATCTCAGCCTTTAAGAGGCGTCAAAAATTTTTACTTCGCGTAGACAACCTCAACAGTTGAATCCTTTGTTTTGTCGAGAGCGGATGTCGCAACGGTTAAGACACTTCCCTTGTTGGTGTATTCGCTCTGTAATAGCTTTCGTCCATTGACTCTGACTTCTTTGGTACTCGATGGTGCGGATCGCAAGACAAAAGAGTTCTGGGCGGCGCCGAGAACTCCGCTTGTCAGTTTGGCGAGGTTGTCTTTCCAATCCGGCTCACAGATGTCGAAAACCTCGCCTTTTGTGAGGCTCGCTATTTCTTCATATGCAGTACCGTCTGCGGCGACCGTGCAGTTAGGTTGTCCAACGTAGGGGGAACTGTTGCTCGCCGCAAAGGCGAATAACCTGGGCTCTCGCCCTAACGTTGCTTTTGCATGTGACATAAAATTCGATTGTGTGACTTGTTTAGCATTGTCATCCGTGACCACAACGATCACTGCCGGAACTCCTTCCCTAAAAAAATTAGAAAGTTTACCAAGAGCTCCGGAGTAATTCGTAACTCCGGTTGGCAATGCTGTGCTGTCTTTTGCGAAAGTGTTAATTGCAATGGCGAGCGCATCGTTGCTTCTCACCATCTGATTTACCTGGACGCGGCTTTCCGAGGGTGCGGAGAGAGTGAGAGCTTTATCGCCCGAATTCGAAGCTACGAGAGCAACTCGGGCATCGGTGAATGTAGCTACTCCGCTCATGAATTTTTCGATATTTTCTTTAACAAGCTGGGTTTCTGACCCCATTGAGCCTGATTGATCAACGTACCAAGCAATGTCAATTTTCCCAGCATTCTTAGTGGCAGTGAATTTTTCTTCAATCAGATTTCCTTGCGCTGCCGACTCGCCAGAACTGCGAATTGTTCCACCAGATTTTGATGCTTTTTCAGAGCCAGCAGCTGATTTATTCGAACCAGCGTTTCCATTGCTGCCTCCAAATCCCGTATGTTCATTGGAGCAACCGGTAACACTCAGTGTCAGCGCAAACGCGTATAAAAGTGAATTTGTAATACTTCGCATCATACACCTCTGTCGGCGTATCGGACAGAGTGATGTGAAGGCTGAGTATAAGAAGAAAACTTCTATTTTTCAGAGAGATATACTTTACCTGGGCGTTAAAGAAGCGCAGCCCTGTGTGCCAACTGTGTTGAAACTTCCGTCTGCCCTGTAGAGCACTCCACCGACACAAGCATATTCGTTTGTAAGGAGCGCGTTTGTGCAAGAGCTGCCGACGAATTGGCTCCATCCAGAACTATGAAATAATTGGCTGTTAACGCAGGCAAAAGCTGGGCTCATCTGGGCTTTTGAACATGCTGCGTGGCCTACGTAGCTTGAGCTTCCATTTGCGAGATAAACATTTCCCGCAACGCAGGCAATGTTACCGAAAATTTTGGCCGTCTCACATCCACCCTGACCAACATAAACATCTCCGCCGTCGGGTTTAAACAGAGAGCCCGAAACGCAAACAAATGAACCAGCGAAAGCATTTGCGCCAACGCAGAATGCTGAAAGTGAAACCATCAGTGAGTGCATCAGTATTCGCATATGAAACCGTTCATCAGTTAAAGGACTTTTTTGGGGCAAACACTGTTTGTTCTTTGAGCCCGGCTGCCACTTTGTGGCTGATAGGGGTGCATTGTCTCACTGTCAATTGGTAAATGAGCTTGTAGATGTTGAAGGAATAGTCAGTGGCAAGCGTTTCTACAATGGCGAAGTACATTATAATTTTTAAGCGTGCTTAAGTGCCGGAGTATCTAGTTTTATCATTTTTACAGAAGGTCAATTTGCTTGGAACGGTTCTTGCTGAATCCCGCTGAGAATTGACCTCAACTCGTTTTTCTTGAGTTGTGACGAACATCAATTTTGCGAGGCAACAATGAAAACCAGATTTTTGTCGTCTCTGCAGCTTGCATCTTGCTTCATGCTTTTGAGTGCCTGTGGAATACAAATTGATTCAGCAACTGAATCAACCCCAGATTCGGCGACGTCGTCCCAGTCAAATATCAATCAATCTGGTTCCGAAATATTGAAGAAAAATCGTTTTCATCTCATCACTCCAACTGGTGAGAAAATATTTGCTTCGATGAAGGCCTGGGAAACGGGGCAGGTCGCTCAAGCGAAAACACTCGCTCAGCCAGCAATGTGTGCATCAAATGCTTCTAGAGTATTAGAAATGTCGGGCATCAATTCGTACAGCTCATCTTTGCTCATGACTATGGTTAATTCAGTGAAAAAACGCGGTGGCCTCGTCATGGAGCTTCCCAAGAATCGCTCCGAGATAGCGAAAGCTCTTAAGTCTGTTTTTAATGGTCGGATTCCTGTGGGTTCATTTGTGAGCGGATGCTTGCGTCCCGATTGCTCAGGGCAGGCAGGCGATGGGCACATAGCCTTGGTTGGTGACATTGACGATGCGGGTTATATTAAAATTTATCATAACAATTGGTATCGTCCCGACAACAATCCCGAGAAGAAATGGTATCAGCACATGATCCCTATGGATTGGTACAACAAAGGTTATCGACGCAAGTGGATGCCTACTCCTTGGGTGTATCTGCAGCGTGATAGTGCCGGTTTACCGTTCGACATTAAGGTGCGCTTGCCGGAAATAGACGATCTCGATCCGACAAATTATTATGTGACGCTCACTATACCTGTCGAGATATTGAACGAAGTCAAAGCGAACAAGGGTGTAGTGACCGACGGAAAAGGTGGTATTTCTAATTTTGTTGCCACAGATTTAAGTGCTAACAAGCCATGCCGTTCTGTGCGGGTGAGCGACCCTTCAGATCCGAACGGGGTGAATATGCGCTCGTCTCCCTCTGGAACCATTTTGTGTTCTTTGTCCAATGGCACTCGTGGTGAATTAATTTCTAGAGAAGGCTTGTGGACCAGGGTAAAAGCAGAGTGCAATGGCACAGTCAGCGAAGGCTTGGTTTTCTCAGCATTCGCAGAGTCGTTCTGTACACAGTGATTCTGCGCATGAGGAGTATCTATTTACGAGGCGAACACAGTTCGTCTCGTAAATAGCGCGCTTCCCCCCAAGCAGCCTGTCAGAAATCATCACATTCAAGAGGGTTCGTGGCTTTTAGGTCGGCAATGCGAACTCCTGCTTGCACGAGCCGAAGACGAATTCCATTGAGAGTTGATTCTGGTAATTCTTTCTCTCGAGAAAGAATCCAGATGGGCGAATTGCCAGGGCTCACAATGACAGCATATTCATAATTCTCGCCAACCTCAGTAACAACGTAATTTACTGCTCCGAAGGAAATCGGAGAGAAGCTCACTGAGAGACGGCTTGGTTTGTTTGGGTCTTTGATAAGTGCTTTACCTGTGACCGTGGTCACGTTCCCTGGTTCTTTAAAACATGAGTTTACAACTTTGATCGATTTTTCATCGATGAAGGAATAGTCGGCCTTCGCGCATTTGCACGCCCTTTGAAAGAACGGATTAGTGCTTTGCTGTTGGTACCAGGTTCCAAGAAATTGCTGCGGTTCAAATTCTTTGACACCGTCGAGATCAATCGCAAGTGCGCTGCTTGAAATCATCAAAGACGCTGTGATGGCGAGTGTAGTTTTCATAGGCCCTCCTTGCGGGTTGAGTTCCGGACTCTATTTGCTTAAAAGTAAGGCGTCTATGTAATCTGAGGCAAACTTGCAAGTTTATGTATTGACAAGTTTTGTGGATGACCGATATCGCATGAGTCATGAATATCAGCGATTCATTCTTTAATTCTGTGTTAATTCCTGCGGGTTGGCGTTCTCTTCTCAAAGAGGAGTTGAGTCGCGAGTACATGCTAAATTTACAGACCTTCCTTGCAGAGGAAACTGCGAGAGGCGCTACAGTGTTTCCGGACCATGACAATATTTTCAGGGCTTTTGCAGTAACTGATTATGCAAAAGTACGAGTTGTCGTTCTGGGGCAAGATCCCTATCACGATGTTGGGCAAGCGAATGGTTTGTCTTTTGCAGTCAAGAACGGTTTAAAGATCCCTCCGTCGCTTCGCAATATATTCAAGGAAATAAAGAACGATCTTGGGTGTGCATCGCCCACTGCAAGTTCGCTCGAAGGTTGGGCAGAGCAGGGAGTTCTTCTGCTCAACACCGTTCTTACGGTGCGGGCTCACGAGGCTTTTTCGCATCGAGGTCGGGGCTGGGAAACCTTTACAGAGCAAGTTCTCAAGGCATTGAATGATCGCTCTGATCCTGTGGTTTTTATGTTGTGGGGAGCTCCCGCCCAAGACAAGGCGAAACTGGTCACCCGCTCACATCACTTTATCCTGCGTGCCCCGCATCCATCACCCCTCTCAGCTCATCGTGGTTTTTTCGGCTGTCGACATTTTTCATTGGCTAACGAATTTTTGGAAAAGTGTGGTCGCGGTTCGATCAATTGGCTGGCAACCGACACTCTGACAGTGTCGAATCCTTAAGCGGTACATTTACTCATAAAACGCTGTGTTTTTCTTGTCTGTGTGTATGGCACGAGGTTTGCTTCCGGAGGGTAGATTCAACCTTTGGAGGTTTCTAAATGAAGCGCACACTTTCGTTGAAAACAATTACTTTGTCAGGTGTTGTCGTTGCATTTGCTGCTGCTTGTGGAGTGCAGAATGAGTCTGGTTCTTCGAGCCAATCTCTCAAGAGCGATCTCGAGATGGCTCGTCAGCTTGTAGTGAAGTGTGACAGTCGCAGTTCTGCTGAGGATCAACTTGCATTGGAATTATCCAAAACCTGTCGTGAGCAAAATGCTGAACTCAAAGCAAGGGGCTTTGCCTCGTGTGCTGAAGACTTTTGCTCTGACGTAGTTTCGCTCTCGCTTGCTGAAAAAGGACTGCAAGGAGTGACGCTAGAAGTTGCAGGCGACGCTGGAGGAATTGAGTTTCTCGTTACCGTTGACTCAGATTTCGCGCTTGCAAAAAAGGAAAAAAATGCCCTTATTTGCTATGCACCCGTTTTGAAAGCGCAGGAGTTGCTCAATTCTCTCTCCACGCGTTGCAAATAAGTTAATTTGACTGTTCATATCCCCTTTCAGACTTAAGGAGACACGCCGCTGTGTGTCTCCTTTTTTACTTTTCCTTTGTATTTGAGCTTTTCTAAAGTTCATCTATTCTCCCCTCTGGGGAGATTTTTGCATGACCTCACTTCCGTTCTTGGGCGAACTTGTCCTTGTGTCAACGATTTCAGCGGCGGTGGCGCTGCTTTTGCGTCGTCTCAAAATCCCAACAATTGCTGGATTTTTGTGTGCAGGCGCACTTTTGGGGCCGAACGGTTTTGCACTCGTGAAAAGTAATGTGTTTATCGAGCAATTGGCCGACGTCGGTGTTGTGCTGCTGTTATTCACCATCGGTCTTGAGTTTTCTGTGGCGCGTTTGCGCGATGTATTCAAGCAAGCTGCAATCGGTGGTTTCGCACAAATGATTCTCACCATCGTTGTCGCCTACGTGATCGCCAGGGCTCTGGGTGTTTCTCCCGCGCAATCGATTTTTTACGGATTTGTTTTCGCGCTCTCAAGCACAGCGGTGGTGTTGCGTCTGCTTTCAGAACGAGGAGAAAGTGATGCGCCCCATGGTCGTTTTATTCTGGGAACACTCATTTTTCAGGATCTTTGCGTTGTACCAATGGTTCTTATTATTCCACTTCTCAATGCAAGCCAGTCGTTTTTCGCAAGTTCGCTTGAAATTTTCGCTGCCCTTGGCAAGGCAACCGCTCTCATCGTTACAACCTTCTTTTTCTCAAGAATTGTAGTTCCCCCGCTGTTCAGGTGGGTAGATGCGAGTCACAGTCGGGAAATCTTTCTTTTGGCTGTCATAAGCCTATGCCTTGGAACAGCATGGTTAACCTCACAGGTCGGATTGTCGCTGGCCTTAGGAGCGTTTTTGGCGGGAATGATAGTTGCCGACACAGAGTATGGTCACAGAGCCATGGGGGATGTTCTTCCTCTGCGTGATGCTTTTTTAAGTTTGTTCTTCGTTTCGCTGGGTATGTTTTTCAATGGCAGCCTCCTGGTTGAAAAACCTCTGACTATCGCTTTGCTTCTCGGTGGATTTCTTATTCTCAAAGGCTTCCTTGCAACTGTTTCTGCGCTGCTTCTGCGCTTCCCGGCGCGTGTTGCTTGGCTCTCTGGAGTTGGTTTGGCGCAATTCGGCGAGTTCGGATTTGTTCTCACGCAGGTTGCACTTGCAGAGGGTGTCGTTACTGCGCCCGAAGTACAACCTGTTCTCACGGCAGGGGTCTTGAGTGTTTGCCTGACTCCCATGCTTTTGATGGCTGCACCTCACATGACAGCGGGCGAGCGAATTCTTGCTCCACTTGAAAAACTCTTGGGCGTGAAGGGAATCGATTCCCTTCGCGTTCCGAAACACTCTCTTGAAAACCACGTTGTCATGATTGGATTTGGAGTTGCCGGACAGCAGTGTGCGCGTGAACTTGCGCAGCGGCAGCTTCCCTTTTTGGCTGTCGAATTGAATGCAAACAACGTGCGCATTGGCAAGGCGCTGAACTTGCCCGTTTACTACGGTGACGCGTCGAGTCCGGAGGCATTGCGTCACGCTCACCTCAACTCAGCCAAGTTGGTTCTCATCATGATCAACGATCCTCAGGCAGTTTTGCGTATTATTGATGCGATTAGGAGGGTGAATCCCCGCCTCGCGATTTTGGTGCGCACACACTATGTGGCAGACCGAGATAGGCTCTTGCAGCTTGGTGCAACAGAAGTGATTGTCGAAGAAATTGAGGCAGCTCATGCTATGGTGGAACGCATGGTGAGCCTGATGACCCGTGCCTAAAACAGGAGTATTATAGCGCGGTAAAGCAGAGCGATTCGTTGTCTATTGTGACCGGTGAGTGGAGGATGTGCAGTGTTTTTCGTTCCATTTCATCAGGTTTCGAGTTTTCAAGGACGATTGGGAGGCAAAGGGGCGGTTTTGGGCTTGCTCGCGGGGCAAGGCTTTCCGGTGCCCTCAGGCGGAATACTCACCCGTCCGCCAGTTTCAGAAATCGAATGGGATTCCATTTTTTCGTGGTGGCGCGAAGCGGGTCGTCCGGCATTGGCTGTGCGCAGCTCCGCTTTGGGGGAAGACTCACATGAACTGAGCTATGCTGGTCAGAACCAATCGTTTCTAAACGTGCGCGACGAACTTCAACTTCGTGAATGTGTGCACCGTTGTTTTGAATCCATTCATGGCGAATCGAGCAAAACGTATCGCCACTTTTTTTCCCAAACTAAAGTACGCGACGGAGACATGAATGTTGTTCTCCAAGAGATGGTCGATCCGAGTTTTTCGGGTGTTTACTTTTCCACCGATCCGCGTGGTAAAGAAAAAACCTGGATTATCGAGCTCATTGAGGGGCTAGGAGAAGATCTTGTTTCTGGCCGCAAGACCCCGGTTTTCATTACAGCTGAAAATCGCGCTGGGATCACGGTTCCTGGCTTAGATACGTTTAATTTTGAGAAGGTGCTGGCACTCGGCTCGCGCGTGCGCGAAATTCTCGGTTATGAAGTCGATATGGAATGGGCACTCGATCAAAATCTTGATGTCCGCCTTCTGCAGGCTCGCCCGGTCACTGCGCTGCGCAGTTTGTCGACGCAGGCGAAATTGGTTGAGGGTGAGCTTTTGCGTCTTAGGGAAATGTATCCCGACAATCCCGTATGGGACGGACAAACTTTCTCCGAATGGACGGGTATTCCAAGCTATCTAACCTTCAGTTTGTGGAAAAATGCTTTTTCGCCCCGCCATGCATTCGGAAACGCTCTGCGCACATTGGGTTACCGGAGCTTCGCTCAAACTGCTTCAGAATCAAAAAAAGATTCACTCCTCGAACGCGTTTTTGGTCGTGCCTATGTGAATCTTGAAAAACTTTTAGCTCTTTATTTTGGTCCGATTCCTTTCACGATGGTTGCGAAACCACGCCCCCATTTGAAGTTTTCTCTGAAAAAAATGAGTTTGCAGGCGTTTCTCAATGCGCCTTTTGCGATTTTGAACATGCTCATGGTGGGCTGGAGTTTGAGCACACGGCGTTCTGCGTGGTTAACTCGCTGTCGACTCGAACTCAACGATTTTCGCAACTCAAATGCTTCGGCTGTGACTGCAGATAATTTTAAGAATTGGGATTCGAGAAAACTTTCTGAAACACTTTTTTCCGAAAGCGAGAATTTTTTTCGCAACACTCTTCAATGGCCTCTTGTTCTTATTATTCTGAGTGAGTCTTCAATGCAGACTCTCACCTCAATTCTCACAACTTTGGTTGGCAAAATTGAGGCTGAGAAAATGCTCCGGCGTTGGATGGGGCAGGGGTTGCAAACCGTCACAGCTGAAATGACTCGAAAATATCACGAGGCCTGTGCCGATCCACTGAAGCGTCCGTTCTTTCTTGCTCAGTATGGTCACCGTGGCCCAGGTGAGCTCGATTTGGCGAATCCGCGCTGGATGGAAATGGGCGACACTGCCTTCTTGAATTCAGGCACACGTTCTCAAGGTGAACTTAAGCCAAATTCATTGATACCCTCGAAGTCGGTTGAAGAAGAGATTGCGGGGCTGCAAACATTCAAACGCGATATACTCCTGCACGAATGGAAGCTTCTCAAAGCAATGCTCGAGCTGCGTGAGCATTGGAAAATGGAGCTTTTGAAGCCATACGCCCAAATTCGATTTATGGTGGAGGAGCTTGGTTTTCGACTGGGGATCAAGCGCGATGTACACTGGCTTCGTTTAACGGAGCTTCAAGAGATTTCTGCCGGGCATTCAAAGAAAGATCTGTCACAGTTGCAAAATAAAATAGAGGAACGAAAAATTCGCTTTGAAGCGTTTCGACAGTTTTCCTTTCCTCAGTTTGTCACAATCACTGAAATTGAATCCATTATCCACGGCAAAATTGAAGTAGGGCAGGGCCATATGGATGGGCAAGCGCTCAGCCCTGGTCTTGTATTTGGCGAGGTTGTTGTTGTTGATGACCCAAACACTGTTGATCCGTCAAAATGGCCAGAAAACGCAATTCTCGTTGCTGAGGCCACAGACCCTGGTTGGACTCCACTTTTTTTACACGCGCGAGGGGTTGTTGTCGATAAAGGCGGTGTGTTGTCGCATTGTGCAATTGTCGCTCGTGAAATGAGTATTCCGGCAGTCAGTGGAATTCGTCAGTGTCATCGGATCTTAAAAACAGGCTCAAAAATTTGGTTGGATGGAAACAATGGACGTGTCTCTCTTGAATCCTGAATTTGTGAATGAATTTCAAAAGCTGATCATTCCAACCGTGATGATACCACTCACTGCATTAACGGTTGCACTCTCCATGGTGGCTTCATTTATTGCAGGCTTATTTGGTGTCCGCCTGAAAACCGAAGGGCCGAGGCGGCTGCTTGAAGTTCTTCTTAAACCAAAGGTTCTTCTCACAGCGCTGATTGTGAACCTTTTGGTGCTGGGTGGAATCAAGGCCTACACTCATATCAAAAACCGCCCTCTGATGTTGTGGCGTATCGAACGCGTGGCGCTTCAGGAAGGTAAACTCTCCGAGCGTAACTATGAAAACTATACATCTGTGCCTGGCGAGTACAAGGTTGCGGCGACAGCCGGCGCGTTGAACTCAAAAGACACCAACCTTGTACCTGTGTGGAGCCGAAAGCTTCCCAAAGGTTCCTTTCGTTCCCCAATGTTTTCTGGGGGCAGCGCATTTGTAGGCAGTTTTGATGGCCGTGTTTATGAGCTCGATGCAAGCACGGGCGAAATCTTGCGGAACTTTTTTGTTGGAACACCCGTAACCCCAGAACTCATGATTGACGACGGTGTTTTGTTTGTGGGCGAGGGGGTTCACGACACACATTCTGCGCGCATTTATGCCTTTGATCTGCGAACGGGTCGCCTAAAAAACTCCTATGCAACTCGTGGCCACACCGAGGGGCAGCCCGTAATGGCATCACATGAGGGCGAAAAGTTGATGTTCGTCGTTTCAGGAAACGACGGGCTGCATGCTGTTTCGCCGGCAACGATGAAAGCAAAGTGGACAGCAAACGATGGTCACATTGACTCTTCGGTGCGGGTTGTTGAGGGGAGAGTTTTTGCCGGCACGGGCAGGGAAAAAGGCGATACCGAAAAGAATCGATCTTATGCCGTTGCCTACGATTTTTCGTCGGGAGAAAAGATCTGGAAAATGGAGCTTCCTGCCTCGAGTTGGATGAATCCCGTGGTTTGGAAAGAGCATGTTTGTTTCGTTTACGGTGAAATTTACTTTGAATCGGGTTTGGGCGGGATTCAATGCTTTCGCCAAGATAATGGTTTACCAACCATTGCATTCAATTTAGCCGCACCCCAAACCACGTTGCCAATTGTTGTTGGCGATAAGCTTTACACCACCGACAGCAAGGGGACGCTGTGTTCGCTTGATATGCCTGCCAGAGAGGTGCGATGGTGCCGCAAGGTAGCCCAAAAAGCAGGAGTTAATTTTGCTTCGCCCATTTACTCAAAAGAGCGCGACGCGCTGGTGTATGCCACCATGAGTGATGGTTTGTATCTGATCGATCGCTCTTCAGGTAGCGTTCTCATCAATTCAAAACTAGAAGAGCACAAAACAATTTATGCCCCGGTTGCGGTGTTAGGGCGTAATGTGTTGGTTGTTGATGGTAAGGGACAAGCGACTTTATTTCGCTGATAAACGCTATTCTTCAATTTAGTTTTGCCTCCATATTCATACTTGGAGCGTTTTTTGCGGTTTGCTTTTGAGGCTCACAAGCAAACCAATCGCCATGGGAAGGATATGCGTGAGTGCCAGAGCTGGGCTGAGGTAAATAAACAGTGCCGACCAGAATGCCACACTCGCCTTGCCCCAAATCTTATCCCACTGACATATCCAAGCCGCACCCAATGCCAAAACGCCTCCGCTCATCCCAAGAACCCACTGCGGCGCGGAAAGATAAATCATTGCAATAGAGGCTCCGACAAGTGAGAGCAGGTGTCCACTGATGAGCAGGAAACTCAATCGTTTGAACTCTCGTTTTCGCTCGAAGAGGAATGCAAAGAGAAGAAGCCAAGGTAAGTTAGAGAAAAAATGAAACGCTCCTTCGTGCGCAAAAAACGAGGTTAGAATTGTCATGCCTTGGTGACGTAAAGGTGATTTTAAATCGAAAGCAAGCTGCCTTGTTAAGGTGCCCTGTGAAATGTCAAATCCGAAAAAGACATCCGCCTGATTGAGTTTAATGAGCGCAAAAGTAGAGATTTGCAGAAATGCGAAAGTGAGCGTGACCCAAGGCAGCCGACGCAGAGAAAGCCGAACGAGTTGAGAATCGGAGACAGAAGAAACGAGCATGGAGATGCCTCTCAATTCGAAAAACCTTCTCGCGAATTTTGCCATGGTTGAGTTGGTCTGGGTAGGCACTGCCTGCGCTTGATGATAAGCATTCCGGGTTGCCTTTCAAAATGTGGCCAGGGTGGCTACCAAGGCAAGGTCCATTTTGGGATGAATTTATGGCCAAAGATCCTGATCTCAAAGATATCTTTTTGAATGATGAGCTTCTCATTGAACTAGCTATGCGCGAGCTCAAGGGGCGCAGGCCTCCCGAAGTGAAAGAATCGACTCGGCTCTCCGTTTGGCCGTCGGGTCGCAAAACGAAGCTCCTGCGCGAAATTGAAGGCCGTGGGTGGACTCCACGCGATTTGGCCGAGCAAATTGGTATTCCCGCTGCTGAAGCCAATGCTCTTGTGCGCGGAGGTCAGCGTGTGACTCCTGAGTTAGCGCGCAAATTGGGAGCCGTTTTTGCGACCTCGAGTGAATACTGGCTCACAGACGATGAGTGATAAGCTTTCCGCTTAAAAAAGCATGTTCATCAAAAAGTCAGCTTCCTCCCTGTTCAGTTGAGAAAAAAGCCCTGGAAATTTAATTCCCTGAATCGTCCCTATGGTGAGTTGATTCAGTTTCTTGGATTCCTTGGCCCTCAATTTTCATAACAGGAGCAGAGCATGAAGTCTTATTTTAATGCGTTGGCTATTGTTTCAGGTATGCTTTTTACAGCAACGTCTGCGCACGCGGCCGACGTTAATTTCAATTTCCTTGTGAACAGTTCGGGATCTGACCTTTACGCGTGTGATGCGGGCATTTTTGACCCCGCTATTCTTCTTCCTATTGGAGTGCGTGGATCGGCTGCTCAAAGTAATATTCAAGCACGGGTTGGCGCGTACAACAATGGCAATCCGATTCTCAGCTGGACCGACAAGGTCATTCAAAGCAACGTCGTACTTCCGCCTTTAGCGGCTTTTCATACAGTTGCTTATCCGAGCGGCTATCCTTCACTCTTCACGCCCGTTATTAATCGCCTGAACACAGTGATTGCAAACTCGAATGCAGGCACTGCGAGTGGAGAATTGACATTCAATTTGGCGTCAGACTACTACGGCGCTCGTTATTTTGTTGATTTCTGCTTCCGTGGTTCCCAGCTACCTTACCCAGAAGGATCTTATGATTACATTGTGAGAGATGTTGTTTCTGCAACAGATCTTCCCTCTGGAACATACCTTGCCGACGCTGACCTTGACGTTCAGGGTAAACTCGTATGCCAAGAGCGCACTTCGTCTACCGCTGAAAACTGGAATAGCACAACAATCAACGATATCTTTGGTCTTGGGTTGCTTGGCTTGGATGGCGTTCCACTGTCGCAAACACACCTTACATCTTCAGACGATTTCACTGGTGCAGCTCAAAATGTGTTTGGCTCGATCTTGAGCCCTCACTCAGTACCGCTCGACGCTCCTGCTAAATTCTGCGTTCTTCGTTATATTTTCAAAGAGAAATCAGTTGCTAAACGTAAGTGGGACCTCAACAGTGCCAACTTTACAATTGATTTGCACGTAAACAACGTGTCCTACTCTCCCGCACCACTTTAATTCAGAGGGGAACGAGCGCATATGAAGTTCATGAAGATAGTTCAATTGAGCATGGTTCCGTTCTGTTGCTCTTCTATGGCAGGGAATGCAGATATTTTGCGCTCGATTCCCGAATTTGTTCACCTGCATGTGTCCACTGAGCGCGGTTGGTCGGGAAGTGTTGGAACACTTCCGCCAACTGCCTCTTTCGCAGGATTCAGCAACGATGACGGCAATAGTTGGTTAACTTTAGCCACAGGCCCTGAGTTTGTGAACCTTTTGGGAGGTCACTCAACTGCCTTTACCGGCCAATTGAATCAGGACAATTGTTCTGTGGGAGAAACACCGTTTCCTATCACATTGCAAACGTGGGACACCAAGCTTGATTTCTACCGGCTGCAAACAAGGCAACTCAATCGGTGTGTGCAGTTTCGCATCAAAGACGTGGCAGGTTTAAACCCTGCCAGTGTTCAACCTGCCTGCAATGTAACAACTCTAAGTGCCAATGAGGCGATTGCAAACGGCGGTTTGTGTTACTTTAAAATAAGTCCTAATTCTTCATTTACTATTCAATACGAAGTGAGCCCTGATTGCACTGACGAGAATTTATATTCGAGTTTAGAACTTAAGCCATTAGATATTTTTGCATACAGTGGTTTCTATATGTCGGGCGATGCCAGCGGCCGGAGTACTTCGCTGAAGCCATTAGGCTCTGCTGCGCTGAGATTCTCCATTGAAGCTCCATCTAAAGATGTCGCTCTCTCTGTGAACATGGGTGAGGGTTCGCCGCGCTGGCCCATGGTTGCATTTCCCGATGTTCACATGAGTGAATTAGAAATTCAAAACAAAGGAAACGAATCAAAAATGTTGACGCGTCTGTTCATAAAGAACAGCTGCGACGACGCAAACGAGAGCGCTTGCCGCTTTTCGCTTCCTATTGGTGTGCAATACACCTTGAAAGAAATTCTCCCCACGGGCAAGCTCCGCACTCTCGATCAATGGTATGCGGGAGGTGTATCGCCGGCATTTTGGGAAGGCTTTTTCCCGTCGCAACGCGATGTCACGAACTTTCAGTTCAAAGAAGGAAGTCGCTACCGCCTCGAGGCCGATCTCACCTATCTTTCTATCTATCACAGGCTCTTTAAAGAAGGGTTTAAGAGTTTTCTGATTCAACGTGGGTTGTGGACCATTGATCCCAATGCGCCACTGCTTCCGATTCCCCCTGTCTCGCGTATGCCAGGGCTCGATACTTTGAAGCCCAACTCCCCTTTGCCAGTGGTTGATCCGCTTGTACCAGGAGGCGGCAACGACTTTCAACTCGAGTTGAATCAGATGCGGGCGCTTCTTAAGGGTGTTGATTGGCCCCCCTATTTTGAAGAAATGTGCGGCGACGATGGCTGCTCAAAAGCAAATTCTGGGGAAGCAAAATTGAAGGTTGGAATCGATTTCACCCTCGAACGATTCGAAGATGGAATTGGTAAAACTAAAGATTACAGGGTGTGGCGCCAATCTTCGTATTCACGGGATTACAGCGACGAATCTCAAACTCTTATTAAGGCAGTGTGCCAATGAAACCGAATAAACCAAACAGAATAAATTACTCCTTGTTTGCAGCGGTCTTGGGTTTGGGGTTTTGTTCGCAAAGCGCAATGGCAGTCAATATTACTGTCTCAAAGGGATGGCCTTGCAATGTTTTTCTAAGGCACCCGGGAGTGGTTGATGCAGTGGGGAATTTTGTTGACTTCAATGCGAAGCCAACTCCTGCCTCAGGAACCAGCACCTATTCATTTGTGGCAGGTGATTCGGTTGATTACCTGACAACTCTCGGTTTGACCTTCAATTCATTGGTGGCAAATCTGCCATTTCTCGAACCGTTGAGTTTTAATTTGAAGTCGGAAAACTTTGGTGCAAAGTTAGGGGTGGATGTTTGTATTCCGCCAGTGAACGAAACGCGTGATGAGGTTGTTGACTGGGATGTAAAGGCACTTGGATTAGGCGCACTGATGCCCCCGGCTGAGGGCGATTGGTTCTCTCAGAGTAATCCAAAAATTTCTATGGAATTGTTGGCGAGCAATTGCAATGGCAGTGTTTCAACGCCGATGTCAACAGCAACTCCCACGAAGGCTGGGAGTTGCTATATTTCGTCAACTCCTTTGCCTGGGAGCGATTCCCTGTCTGCCGGGGGAATTCCAGTCGATTTTGGCTTCAGATTGATGGCAAGCCGACAAGCTGTGTTGCGCTTCACAATTGAAGAGCGAAATCTCACCCGAAGGCGGCAGCTTTGGGATGCTGGTGTGATTCAGATTGAATTAGAAGATCCGCCGCTTCCTCCACTACTCGTGGGAGATCTGCTCGGCAAACAACTCTTTTTTGCTCCGGATAACGATTTCGTTGCTTGGCCCGGTTGTGAAAATTTCAAGATTAAATCTGGAATAGCCTTTGACAATATGAATTTGCAAGGGCCTAGTTCGAGTTTGGAACTCCGCTGGACGGGCAAAGACACTGATTGCAATACCAGCGGCACGTGTGCTGGTGGTAATAAGCGCACAAATGGTTTTAGCTTTCCCGTTTCCGTTTACTTGGAAGATGGCTCGCTCGCACCACCATCAGCAAGTCCTACTGCTAAGGTTAAAAGCGTCAAAGGACTTTATGATGATCAGGTTGCAAGTGTCGAAAATGTCTATCCGAGCGCCGGAGAAATAACATTTGATGCTACTCTCGACGAAGTGTACCGGGATTCTACGAAAGCATTCTTTTCAACAACTGTGTCGAGATTGGTGGCTGCCAACCAATGGAGAGAGTGCCGGGTTTGGTTCAAACGCGACAACGGCTTTGATTGCGATACATTGCCCACTTCAAAGCTGAGAAATATTTGCGAAGACATGGATTGAAGATATTTCACTACGGCGCGCGCAAGGCATATTGGAATGGAGTGAAGTTGCCGCCGTTGTAGCTTGAGAGATTTCGTTTGTGAAGAAAGCCCTGATTGTCGACAACCCGAGCCCAGGATGAGCCATCGTCGACCCATTCCACAAACAAAAAAACATGTGCAGGAGTTCCGCGGCTTCCATCGAGGTCGAGGGTAAAAACGATATCTCCAGGAGAAAGGTCGCCAAGCGTTGTCACTCTATTCCAACCGACTGTAAATTCGAGGTACTCAGACAACGCGGCAGTCCAGGTGCTAATGTTGTAACCTTTTGAGTTGAGTGAGCGTGGCACTGCTAACCCAGCATTACGCAAAGCTGTGCTCATAAACGCAACGCAGGCATTGCTCGTTGTTCCAAACCAGCCCATCACCTGAGTGTGAACTTTTTTATAGTTTTGAGGATCGGTATAGAACGACAACAGCTTTCCTCGAAAGCCACGCACTGCGTTGGGCTGGGTTCGCATCGACGCATCTGCTGCTATATTGATGGAAGGTGCAGCGGGAGCTTTTTCGCCGCGCAAAATGCCAAGAGGCCATCGCATCACTTCGCAAACGAATCCCCAATTCAGATCTCGACAATTATTCACTTGCGACAGCGTAAAAGGCCCGTATGCGTATGTTTCGTCGGAACAAACAGACAAAGTTGTGTTTGCCTTTGTTCCAGGCGGACAGTCACTTGAACCACGCAAAATACCGGCAAAAAAAATATCCCAGTTGTCTTCCGAGCAATCGGGTGAGCCACTGCCACGGGCGTTTTCGCAGGATCTTTTCATGTCCTGCGAAAACGGACCAATGGCGTAAAGACTTGTCATGCAGAGTTTTTGAATGGGGTTGAAAACAGCCCCATCCGGGCACCAGGCGATCATTTGCCAGGTGCCGAAGGGTAGGAGGGAAGATCGAGGCACTGGTATTGATGCAGGCTTCCGCAGTACCTATCGATGTTTGAAAACTTGGTAACGAAATCCATACGAACATTGCTGCGACCACCTTGGCCGTAGCCGCCGTAGCCGCCGTAGGGAGATCCCATTCCCCAACCACCATAGGGGTGATCGAAAGAACGGCAGCTTGTATCCTCATTGTCGCATTGATCAGCAACATCTTGCGCGTCGCCAAAGTGCTTACCGAAATAGTAATTACCGCCAACGCGGAAAGTTCCTTCCCATCCCTTCAAATTTCCACAAACACGATACCCATGACACAAACGTCCTTGATCAAAAATGAAGAAATTCATTGTTGTTGCGGAGGGGAGATTTCCAGAGTTTTCGTGACAATCGAGAAACACAGTCATCTTTTTCGGGCTCGCCAAATCGCCCGAATCGTCTTTCATAACAATCACGAGATCTTGACAAGCTCCTGGAGGTGTCACGCTGCCACCACTTTGCTGCGCTTGTACCGTGTTTTGAACTCCGAATCCTGAAAGGCAAAGAGCTAAAAAGCCAAGGTGCGAAAGGCATTTCTTCATGTCGCTCTCCTGTGAAAAAGTTGAGGAACGCGCGTGAACATAAAAGGCTAAAATCTCTCTGTCGATTGGTCGAACTTGTTTCTTCCTGAATTGGGAAAATTTGAGGTGGACGTCACCACACGTGGAAGAGCTATATGAACATCACCCGACACAGGAGGTAGATTGAATGCGTTCGATGATGGCTTTTTCAAAGAAGGTTGCTGCATGTACTTCACTTTTATTTGCATCGCAGGCAATTGCTGAAACAAATGGAAAATGGATTCCTGGAGAGTGCGGAGCGGATGGATTTTGCGCTCTGATTCGAGTTGAGCAGGAGTTGTCACAGCAAACGCCTCTGCGACCATCAGGCGTGGTTGTGGGCACAATTGACGATGATGGATTTAAGGTGAGTCGAACTTTTTCTCAGGGAGCAAAACAGGTTTGCCGAAAAGAAGTTCGTGTTCCGAAAGTCGTTTATAAAGCTGTGACGCAGATGTTTAATTCTGTTTTGACGCGCGGCGACAACGGGGCCCTGCCCGCAAGCCTCACTCCTGCCGAGCAAACGATGTTGCTCTATTACAACACCATCATGCAACAGACGATGAATTTTCAGTGTGGACGATGAGATATTCTATTTTGGAGGTTGACGAAGATGATTAAATTTATTCTCCCGATTTTGATTTCTGCTGGTCTCAGTGCTTTGGCAAGCGCGAATTTGAATAAACCTGAAAAGGGTGGCAGCAACTGCAACCCCGATGGGCAGTGTGTTATTTTTGAGGTGAATATTCAGTTAGACAGCGCTGTTGATAGGCCAGTTGTTGTGAACTCACCCGTTATTTATCTCGACGACTCAAATTCCTATCAGACAACCGTGATGCGCACGGGTGATGTTTGCACAAAGCAGGTGAAAGTACCCTGGGCTGTTTATCAATCCATTGCTTCAATTATGTCGACGCTTGATGGCAGCAACGGTGAGCCGCCACCAGCATTTACACCAGCGCAACAAACGATGCTTCTGTTCTACACAACACTCATGCAGCAAACACTTTCGTTCAACTGCTCACCTAGTGACTATAACCGCTAAAAGCGCCTCAACGAGCTTACTTTTGCACGTTAAGACAAATGGTCATTAGGTGTGAATAAAGTGCTCGGAGGTCTTCTTCGGCAATGCGCGGCTCACTCTGTGAGTTTAACGCTGCTATTCTCTCTAGAACCTGTGTTTCTCGGGCTGTGTCTCTCACGACACGGCCCTGTTTTTTTTTGAGATCTCCCATTTCAAGAGCAATCACTATCCGTGTTCTCACAAGTTCTAGAATCCGATAATCTATGTCGTCAATCTGAGTGCGGAGTTCTTCCAAAGTCTGTTTTTGCTCTACGCGTCTCACAGAAGTGTCCTGTCGAAGTTTGCAGTGTGAGTTTCTGTGACAGCCTTTTTCTCAAAGGTGTCGTTCAAAACACTGACAAAGCGCTCTTTCTCATAGGGGCGTGTGAGAAAATCGAGTCTGAAGTTCCTGATACCAATGCTCTCAAGCTCGGCTCGCCTTTGTGTAATTGAATACGCGCGTTTGTCGTAGACAACCGATTTGCAGGATTCATGTGCCACAAAAAAACGGTCTCCGGCGTCATTTTCGATTTCGAGTGTTCTGTAGCCGCACACGGTATTGCCCGGGCATCCGTTGTGAAGAGCGGTGAGGCTGCAACTTTCCGCAATGAAAAGCGGTGTGTCTTTGAACAAAATAGCTTCTGGCACTATGTTTTCAGGCCAGGCTGCCAAAAGTGCACTGACATTTTTGAAGTCGTCTTCCACTGAGAGAGCAACTCTCTCAAGTCCCCTGTCACGCCAATGAGCGACTGCTGCGGTATTGAGAGAATAGAGAGTGAAATCGGACGAAAGTGAGGTTATGTTTTCTCGCAATCCCCAACGTTCGAGCATTGAAAGTACGCCTAAATTGCCAATTTCTAAAGACGTAATACCACTTTCAACAAACAGCTGAACCCATCTCTTCATCACTGGTTCATCCCAGGCACGCAGCACCGTTGGGATTGCCAGGCGAATAGTGAATCCTGTTTTATTTCTAAATTCTTTGAGCCTTTCCAATGTCGAAGCAAACGAACTGTCGGGCAGAAATGCTCGTTTTGGTTCAAAAAGTACCTCTTTGATAGTCAGCTGACTCTGAGAGCCCGCTTCTGCCTGAGCTTCAATGATCCAATCAAGGTATTCCAAACGGTCTATCTTTATAGATAGACTTGATGAGCTCGAAAGCGTTGTTTCGCGAGCAGGCTTGCGAGGCGCAACTGTTTCGAGCACGACTTTGAGGCGTTCACTTAAAAACGTCTCAAAGGAACCCGGCAAGCTTGCTTCAAGGTTGCGCTTGAGTTCTTTCAATTGCCCGCGGGGTACAAACCAATGCGTATCGCCGGCAATGTTTATTTTAGACGAGACAAAGCCAATGTTCCCAAGAATTCCGAGGCTCTCTCGCAGGTCGTTCTCGAGCGTTGAAGTTTCGTGCTTAGGGCGCATTGCGTTCAAACTTTGTGTTATTCTCAGCAGAGTAATTCCGAACTTCAATACAGAAACATTGAGAGAAAGAATTTCGTTTTGTGCATCAACTGAGATTTCTAAATCAATCTGCTTCAGTGGTCGCAGTCGTGCATCGGTTGAAGGTCGGGAAAGTTTTTCCACGTCTCTGCGCAAGGCATCGGATCGGGTTCGAACGACGTTGTCGCCAACCGCAGGCAGGGGAAGATTCTCTGGAATCTCGATAGCAACAAGACTTCCTGCAGAAGCACTTGTCACCATTTTTCCGCCATTAAACATTTGTCTCAGTGAGAAGTGGCAAACGTTGTTTTCATATTTCTTACTCACGCCCTCGGTTGTTGAACTGCTCTTCTCGCCGTGTTGCGGCGTGGAGTGGTAAATTGCCTCTGCGGGATCAATTCGCAGTCCGTCGTAGCGCTCGAGTTCACAGCGAGTTTCAACTTCAACAAGTCGCCCGCGCACATTCACCACCGAGCCCACCGGTTGTCCCTTGTGGGTGGGGTTATTCAGGTCAATGACATTCTCGTGGTAACGGCCTTTTAGGAAGAGTGAAGTGCTCTCGCGCTGAAACGTTAGGCTCAGATTTTCACGCAACTTCTCTGGTGAGTTGGTGTTGCTCTCAGTGATGGCATGAGCCAACGCTGGCGCGTCGCGACGCAGCGTTGCGCGGCCATAAATGTCGTCGAGACGCTGCCGATAGCTTTGCACAACCGTTGAAACATATTGTGCATCTTTCTTACGGCCCTCAATTTTGAGGGTGTCGATTCCCGCATCAACGAGCAAATGCAGCGACTCAACCGTATTGAGATCCTTCATGCTAAAGAGGAAGCCATGTCCAGGTTCATTAACAATTTTGTATGGTTTTCTGCAGGTGTAGGCGCATTCGCCGCGATTTCCGCTACGTGCGTCTTCAGCTCCCGAGAAAAAACAGAGGCCGCTGTAGGAGTAGCAGAGGCTTCCGTGACAGAAAGCTTCCAGTTCCATCTGCTCACGCGGCACTGCTGCTCGGATTTTTTTGATTTCTAGTGCAGTGAGCTCACGTGCCAACACAACCCTCTTGAATCCGGACCGCATGGCCTCAAGAACACCATCGAGGTTGTGAACTGCCATTTGAGTTGAGGCATGGAGTCTGAGGTTGGGAAAGAATTGTTTGCACAGGCGTGCTAAGCCCAGGTCTTGTACGATGATCGCGTGAACACCGATGTCCTCGAGTGCAGCGAGGGTCTCTACCAGAGATTTAAGTTCGCTATTCTTGATAAGAACATTCATGGTCACGAGCACATTCATGCCATGTGAATGGGCCAAAGGCACGAGTTCTCGCAGGTCGTCGAGGGTGAAGTTCTCCGCGCGAGCGCGTGCGTTGAAGTTCTTGAGCCCGAGAAAAACCGCGTCAGCGCCCGAATTGAGAGCTGCGAAGAATTGCTCACGGCCTCCGACAGGAGCCAGAATTTCTGGAACAAATGAAGGCGAATTGGATTCTAAATGAACTTCTCTCTGCATTTGTTTGGCCTCGAAAAGGGCGGAGCGATGAGCTCACTTGCTCATGCGTTGCAGAGTGTTGTTGTTGAAAGTAAAGAGGAACTCAAGAAGTAAAATTTTTCAATAAAAACGGGATCTTGAATTTCCAGTTTATTCAGGGGCTTTGAATATTTTCAATCCAGGCTGAGGGCGCAATGCCCGTGTGTGCGCTTTTGAGCATGATTGAAACAGGAGCTTTGAATTGAAAACGCTGTTCGAATCCGGCTCTGCGCGGGCCCGAGAATACCATTTTGCCACCGTCGGCACCGGTCACTTCAATCAATGAATCGATCCCGTTGTGCGCAGTAAAGGAAATTGTTTCTGAGTTTTCCCGAGCTTCGAGGGTCGCAATTTTCATTAAAATTTTTTCATAAAATCCCGCATTGAAAACCTCACTCGAAAAGCCACCAATACGAATATCGGTGGGGTGCATCGCCTCGGAGTTAATGATTCGAATGATGTCGGAGTCGGAAATGGTTTTTGCGTAGTTTACGGATTTGAGCTTAGCTGATGAATCGCTAGACGATTCAAATATTGGTATAACGCTCGAACCTTGGTGAATTGCGAGTAATGCGTTGGTTGTGGCATCTATGATGGGCGATCCATCGCTGAATTCACCCATTGGACAATCGTGGACAGCTGTATCTGGGGTTTTTGGTTGTCCGAAAATATTAGTGATTGGCCCTGTGACTAATTGGCATGAGTTCGTGAATTGACTAATCGCGCGGCCCGAACGCAATTTAACATTGAGGCCATGAACCTCATAGGAAGACCTTTGTTCAAAGGACGCTCTACCACTTGAGAGGGAGATTTTCGCCTGCGGCGCGTTGTCGACCACAAAGATTGTGAGGTCTGTTGAAATTTCATTGCCACGATAAAGTGCTTCGCTCGCGTTGCTAAAGACCACTTTCTTGCAATTGGATACCAATTGAGAGTTGGCCCAGTGCACCTTAGCGCCGTTGCAGTCTAAGGCTCCAAGGAAACAGTGGCCGGATGTGGCCATATAGCTATCGCCCAAATGGAATGCCGTGCAGCGCAAGGCTCTGTTCTTTTCCTCGAATGGGTACACATCGAGGATCGCAACAGCTGAACTTACGTCGGCTTGTTGGTTAGATTTTTCGACTGCATGTTTTCGTCGCGAGGCAGCAGAAACTTCGGCCGTTGTGAACACGACTGTAGCGCATAGAGTAATGCTGAGGGTTGCTTTCCGGATTACATCTCTCATTGAGCACCTACACTTTGGCACACTGCTTTGTTAATCATGCCTGCCATTTGTCTCGCTCCGAAAACCGACGGATGCATGATTTCAGGTTTGAGAAAATAAGGGAAATTCTCAAAAAAGTTATCAACGTTGACAAGATGAGTGTTGTTGTTTTGCAGGGCTGTGAAGGCACGCACTCCCCTGTTTTCGTATTGCATTCCCTTTTCTAGGGATTCCATGAACAGCGGAAGATCTTTTATAGCCTTCATGACAATCCAATTGGCAAGAGATGAAATCAAAGGAGATTTTTTCTCGACCCGCATCGTAGCGTCATCATGTTCAACCTTCGTTGATGCTAAGCCCTGAAGGACTCCCTTTTCAGTGAGTGCATTATTCAACTCTTGTTCATATTCTTCATAGGCATCGCGAGCAGCCTCTACCTCGCTGGCTGAAAAGTAGGTGTCCAATTCTTCATCATAAAATCCACCTGTGCGATTTATTCGGGTTGATGCGAGTGTTCCCAAGGAGTGCTGATACACCCACCCGGGTTCTACTGCACTCAGCTGCGCGTTCGGATTCTCTGAATATGAAATGCGACGCAGCCAAACAGCCAGTTGCCCGGCAAAATTCGTTCCTGTGATGGTTTCAAAATACTGTCCAAAGATTGCTGCTAAAATTGGTTCGTATTGTTTCTTGGCAAAAACTTGGAGTGGGTTGTTTGCTAATCGACCAAAGAGGATTGGGATGGCTGGTCCGTATTGGTTTTCTTGGGAGATTCCTTCGAGAACTTTATAGAAATCTTCAGAAACATTGAAACGGCGAGTTTCGTTGAAAGTGACACCATTCTTTTCAGTCAATGCAAGAAAGTTAAGCACTGTTCTAGTAATTAAACTTCTAGGTCTCGACTCTCTCATATAGGCCAGAGCATGCGAAACTGAATCCCAAAAGAGAGCATCGATGGCCATGATCATGCTTGGATTTATTTGCTTGATATATTTAACAGCTTCCTCAATCGCTTTTCTTCTCAGCGTCTGATTCGACCACTTCGATTTTTGCAATGGAATAATAATATCTGGGCTTACGTATGCTGCAAAGAAGTCATGAATGCGCCCGCCATCGATAGCAAGATCTATTACCCGTGGTGCATTTGGATCTTGTGCTGCTTTGGTTTGAAAGGTCTGATAAACAATACCCTTTCTAGCTGAACTGCGTGGAACGCTTAAATCAGTGACCTTTTCAATTCCCCCGACCAGTGAAATTGATTCGCCGTAACTTGTATTCGCCTGTAGCCATTTTGAGAAATCGTGGTCAGTCAAATGTGCAGTGTCGCGGCTCGGATCATAAATCCATTCTCCGGTGTAGCCATCACGCTTCAATGACCATGAAGGCACAAGGCCTTTTGGTCTGTTGCGGGCATCGTTTTCTAGAATGGCAATTTTCTCCGCCTTACCGTAGCCGATTTTTTTCCATTGAATCTCGGAGAGGAAGTGGACTAGGTAGTTTCTTCTGAACCATAAGCTGTCGCCCGTGAGGTCGGAGTATGCCCTCATGCTTTCGTTTTGGTCACAGCCTATACAGCCGTGTGTGTAGCTGGCTCCAACGTTGATGAGTTTGGAGTAATATTTGATTTGGTCATCTGCACTTAACTTCATAAAGCAGAATTGCGATGCATCTTTTATGAACCTCTGCGAGACAGGTTCATTTGCCGATGCATTGCCAATGACAGTGCTTGCTATCAACAAGCTGACTCCGAAACGTGCCACCATTTGCCACCCCATCCGTGGGTCGTGTCTCACCCACAATTATTGGACATGTGGTGTTTCGGAAAAAGATGGAATTATTCAGCGCTGACAAAAAGAAGTGACGTGTTTTTGTCGACAGTCACAAGATATCCTGAAAAGAGTGGATCGAGGTCGGCTAAATTTGCCGACGTGTAGTAAAGAATGCCTAGGAGAGGTTTGTCGGACCCTGCAAAAAGTGTTCCGTCAGTCAGTGCACCGACAAGAAGCCGCGGCTCGGAAGCCAGGATGTGTTTCACCCAACGAAGATACTGCCTCATCTGTTCAAGGTGCTTTGGATCCGGCTGGCCTGTTTTGAAGTCAATCACAAGATGCAGATTCGGTTCATTTGCAGTTTTGGTTTGTAGTGCTTTTTCCAATGTCCAATGAGTCGTTTGATTCTCTCCAACACAAGGTGCATCCCAAAGCTTTTTAGGCCATTTTGATGCCGGCACAACACAATAAAGATCAAGAATGCGGCGCTGTGAGCGTTGCAGACCGCTTGCTGTGTCTGCCAACGAGGGAGTCACATCAAATGCTCCCCACATTTCCAGTTCATGCTCACGCACAAGTGCGCTCGAGAGAAGTTTCGAAAGAAAATTTTTCTCGCCTGGCAACGATGCTCCGCCGTGCTCCATGAGGGCGTGAAACCTCAATCCTTGTTCACTTGCTGAAATCTTCTCTTCTACCTCAGAGGGGCCAGCCTCAGGCACGGAGTCAATTGCTTGTATTGAGCTGATTGATTTTTCCATGCCGAGAACAAGGGAAGTGGTTTCGGGAATGGCTGGCTTTTGCCAGGGCGAGAGGAGGGCTTTTTGATGGCGCGCTTCCGCCCAGATATCTTGCCAATTATTTTCGAGTTCGGGGCACTTCTGATTGTTCCCAGAAATTGGCTGCACGGGCAACGCTTGACTCATTTCATGCAACCAATCAGGGCCATAGTCACGCGCCGCCAGAATTCCCTTCCAATCTTGGTTCCGGAGAGCAGCATCAGCTGTGTGTCCGAGCCAAGGTGTTTTGGGTTTGCTTCCTCTTTTGTTTGCTTTTCGTAAATCAAAAAACGTATCAGCAAAGCATCCAAAAACGGTAGATTCGAGCCCATTGAGTTTCAATTGAACGGGGTCGAATTCATCGCCTTCCTTCAGAGCAGCGAGTTTGTCGCGGAGATTTTTTTGCACTCGCCCTGTCACAGCAGGTGAGACCAAAATGAGCATTTCCCGGGCTCTTGTATACGCAGTGTAAAAAACCCTTTGCCGCTCATAGTCTTGCTCCAGGCGATCTTGGAGATCTGCGCTCCAACGAAGAATTTGTTCGCCTGAGCTGTTCTCAATTTCAATGGAGACAATATCTTTGGGTGGATTTGGATTGAGAATCCAGGGAAGCAGTGAAGCAGATTCGGTGTCTTGTGCGAGCCACTTTATTTGTGTCGCATTTTCTCCGCTTTTCATAACAAAATTTTCGGGAGTACGATCGCGTTTGCTGCTCGGCCAAAAAACTACAATGGGCCACTCGAGACCTTTTGCCCCATGAATCGTACAGACAGTGATAGCATCTTCCGAGGGGTCTGATTCTGCATCCTTCAAGCGAAGTTGCTTGAGTTTGTATTGAAGGAGTTCATCGGGCCATACTCCCTGTGCAGTTTCAAGAGATCTGCGTGTCGACCACACTTCCAAAACTTGATGCAGGGCAAGTGCAACGTTTTCCATTTCAATATTCATAGATTTTTGCTGTGCTGCAGAAGAATTTTGAAATCCCCAGCGAAAGACTTGCCAAGCAGAGAAAAAATGCAGAGTCGCTAGAGCCCGACAGCCAACGAGGTGATCTTTGATTGGTTGCCACGTCTTTGGAGCCGAAGCCGCAATTTTGGATTTGAGATCCATACGAGTTTCATTGCTGGTAATAAAGTCTTCGCCGAGCCGGCCATAGGTTGCAGCGGCAATGAGTTCCGAGGCCGCTCCGTGGCTGAATTCAAACCATCCACTCCAAATGAGTTGGGCAAATTCTTTTGCATTCAACGGTCCGCATAACCATTTTCCCAGAAGCAAACCAATTTCTTCGCAACGGAGTCGAAATTCTGAATCGTGATCGGCCGGTCGACTTGTTTTTGCAACCGAAGGAACCCCAAAGCTTTGCAATTGCAGGTGCGTTTTTACTGCCCATTCGTTTGTTTCACACAGAATCACCATATCTTTCAAGCGGAGCGAACCTCTATCTCTTATGAGTTGCAATTCTTTTGCGATTGCCCAAGTTGTGAAGGCATGTTGATTTGGGGAATTCTCGGGCAGGGGCAATTCACAGCGTTCTTTGGAAAGAGAAGCACCAAGCAATAATACCCGCGGCTGCTCCTCATCGGAGTTGCCAAGCTCTCGGGAACGGCCAGCATCGAGTGCTTTTGATGCCACGAATGTTTGCTGCGCTGAGAGTGAGAACGTTGTTCCAAGAAATTGCTCTGGAATTTTATTGTTTTTATAGGCGAAGCTCATGTCAGAAAGATAGTTAATCCACGGGAGAAGATCGGGATGTGAGCGGAAATTTCTCGTCAGCTCAATGAGTTTCCAAGTTGGATTGTTTTTGAGACGTTGAAAAACACCGACATGTGCACTTCTGAAGCCATATATACTTTGCTTTGGATCGCCCACAACAACCATTCTTCCACTCTTGGGTGAGAGAAGTGCAGTGAGTATTTCATGTTGAAGTTGGTTGGTGTCCTGGTATTCGTCGACAATCAACTCTTTGCATTGAACTGGCAAATGCGGCTCATTTTTGTCATGGAAAAAAGAGCCTTCATGCAAATTCACTCTTGCGACAACGAGGTGATAGAGAAAAAGCATTCTGTCGCTGTGGGTGACCCGGCCGTGCATGAGGCGCTGATGGAATTGTGTCCTCGCAAGATTTTGCAAGCCATTGAGAACTGAAAGGGATGCTGGATGAATTTTTTCCAAAGCAAAATGCAGCGGTGGCGCATCGTCTCGGAGTAGGTTTTCATGAAGCATGGCAGCGGTGATTCTCTCGAGGCCTCTGTAACGCTCCGATGTCGTTCCACCAGTATGGAAGGATTTGCTCTCAAATGCTCCAGCAAGGATGAAGTCAAGCAATGACACCTCCTCGGATGGATTGCTTGCGTTCTTCTCAATGAAATTGAGCACCAGCTCCGAAAGTTCGGGTCTTAACTCTTCCTCCGAAACAAGCGTGAGAGTGGGTGGGAAACGCTGATTTTTGAGACCCCACTCTGCAAGCACAGATCCCGATAAGTGGCTTCGCTTTTCTTCCCACCACAGCGGAAATAAATTGCTTGAAAGCTGCATGAAGAGGCTATCGATGGTGGAGATGTGAAGTCTCCCGAGCACTTTTTCAAGATTTTCATCGCTCAAATTCGATGACTTAAATCGTTTCTCAACTCTTCGGCGAAGCTCTTCGTCGGCAGCCCGAGAGAACGTCACTAAAATGAGTTCCTGAGGCGCAAGCCGGTAGGCGCGAGGTGCTGCGTTGAGAAGCCAATGAACCCTTTCTGTGAGTAGGGTTGTTTTTCCAGCGCCTGCTCCCGCTTCGATGACAAGATTTCTTGCAACTTGCTTAGGATGCTCGCTTGAAGGCGTGGATGAGGGAAAATAGACCGCCTCAGATTGCTCAGGACTCAGTTTTGTTTCCATCACGCCTGGGCCCCTCCATCAACCCTTTGAGCTGTTGGACAAAAAGCTCTTAAAGAGCATGTTTTACATGTTTCTTTCAGCAGTGGACGGGCCGAGAATATTCCTGCAGTGAGATTCCGCGCGTATTCAATATATTCTGATTCAATGAGTCGGAATGAGTCGCTGTCTTTTTTTAGCGGTGTGTCGAACTCATAGGTGAGTTCTGGGCTCCGACTCAAATCGAGTGTCTTGAGGCGCAAAAGCGTAAAAGCGCGCACTCCACGTGTTGCGTTGTCATCATTCTCTGTTTGATGGCGAGCCCATGCGAGGCTGTAAATTGCCCCTTGTACGCTCAGTTTATTTGTTGTGTTGAGTTGCGAGGGGCGAAGCACTAGAACGGGATCGTTTTTGGGAACTTTTGATGTTTTATAATCAATGATTTTGTCGCCTGCCGGATGCGTATCAACCCTATCAATACGCCCCGCGAGTGTAAGTGATTCAGTGAGTTCATAAGAAACGGGCTGTTCGAGAAATGCTGCTCGCGCGCGCCCTGTGATTGCCGTTTGAGTTGAGTTTAGGTTTTCTTCTTTCTCGAGAAGAAGGAGCTCACTTTGTAGAAGTTTTTTCATCGAGCGTCGCACGCCTTCGCGTGTGAGTTTGGTTTGTAAAATGCTATCTGTAGCTTTTTTTTCGCTCACTGCTTCAGGGGCTTTTGAGAGTTTCTCACCAAAGAGCGTTGCACGGATATCAGAAATCATGAGCAGTGCATGATTCATTTGCGGCGGATTCAATTCGCATTTTTCTATTGTTTCAAGAAATTTGGCTGCCCAAGTGTCAGGGTGGTTTGAAACAAAGGTATCAGATGAAATAAAATCTTCGTCGATCCTTGTTATTAATTGCTGCCAGAGTCCATCGTTACAATTTCTGGAGTCATCAAAAAGTGAAAGATGCCTCACAGAGCGTAAAAATGTCTCTGCCAAAGTATGTGCCCTGTGTCCAAGTTCTAATCGATTTGGCTGCAACGCTGGATGCGATTCGGCTTCAGCTTTGTGCAAATTCAGCCAGTAGAACTTAAGAGGGCATTCGACGTAATCTTCAAAGGCCGTAACGGCAATAATCGTTTTTGCAGTTTCGGGTTGTTTTGCTAGCAGACGAGTCCATTGCCTATCTACTATTGAACTTTCGTTTCCTATCCAGCTCTCAAAGGATGTTGTTTTTTCTCCTGCGTTGAGGCGAGTGTTCCAGAGCAAAGGTGGCAAGCACCACGGTTTCGTGTACTCGGGGAAGTTTTCAACGTCTTTTATGTTTTTTACGAGAAATCTGATTTTTTCCGGACGAGCCAAGAAGGATTGCCAATAGCCTCGGTATGCTTGTTCCGATGCAATCGGATCAAGCGCGATTTGTTTGCCACGTAGATGGTGAAAAACCGCATTCAAAATACGTAAATGAAAACTTGGGGTCGTTGTAGAATGTGGTACTCCAACAACACAATACTCTTTCACATGCGAGAGTCCTGGCAAAAGTGAAAGTGCTGGAGGCAATTGTGAAACGCTACCGAGATCTCCAACATTGAATGTTTCACTGTCGAAAAAACGATGCAAAAGAAGTTCGAAAGTGATGCCATGGCGGCGGAGTGAGGGGCTCAACTCATATTGGTTTAAAGCTTCTTGGATAACAGAATTGAACTTCTCAAGGCGCTGCCAGTCTTTCTTAAAATCGTCATGCAATGAAGCAACCCGCTGTTTGGCAGGGTTGATCCATTCGCTCGAGTCTGCGTTTGTTTTTTCTGCGCGTTCGGACCCACTCTGCTGAGGCTGTGTGTTCGCTAAATGCAGTGCGAAGTCTGCGGGTGTCAGCGCATGGATTCCAGAGCCATCGGAGCGTGAAATGTTCCACAATCGGGAGTTTATGTCGCCTAACAAAAATTGTGTTTGTCCGTGCGATTTTTTTTCGAGAGTTTCAAGATGGTATTCAAGCGCAGCCTGCGAACGTAGAACGTGAATTTCGGCCGAGGGCGTTTCTGGTATGAGCGGGTTCGTGGGTATGATTGTCCTTGCCCACCATGTACAAGTGGTGCTTTTTTGCACCTCTGTAGATGCAAACATTTCTCGTGATTCAAACAGCACATCGCGCAGTGCATCAATCCAGTGGGCTTGGAAGTTACCTGGTCGATACGTGTGCGTGCTTTTCGATTTTTCTTCATTGCGACAATATTCAGGTGCGGCAACCCAGAGCATAGGCTGGGAAAGAAATTTTTGCGGAAGAAGAAATTTTTCGAACCCCTCCGATTTTTCGAGAGAGCTGCTTAAATTTTTCTTGAAGATAGGAACCCAGTAATCGCCTACGAACGACTGTAATCTGCAAAAATGCGAGTTAATTTTCTGCAGCAACTGGTAAGCAACACAAATGGTTCTCAGTGATACATCGGGGATGTCGGTAAGGTTCTTGAAGGACGTGCTCATTTTCTGCACTTCGAGAAGCACGGATAGGAAGCTTTCGTCGCGAGGCAACTCTGTATCTGAGAGTGTGAGAATCTGTTTTGCTAGAGGTGCTACGTCGCTTCCCGCATAACCGAGCTGCAGGAGCAGAAGGCGCGTCATGCGCTCTTGCTCAACCACATCGAGAAATGGGCTGCACAGCATTCTTAATATTTCGCTCCCAAGCTGTTCCTGAGAGTTGTGCGAGAGCGTTAAGGCAAAGTTGCGAACGAGAGTGTCGGGGGTGTACAAACTCACACCCGTCCATGCTTGAAAATTGGCTTCAGGATTTCGCTCTGAATGGAGATTTTTAAGGAGGCTAAAGATCTGGGTTCGAATGGAAAGGAGGTCTTCTTTTCGTTCGCAAACAATATTCCAGCGCTGTGGCTTTCGCTCCTCGAGGCCATTCATAAGTTCCCGCGCAAGGCTTTCGTACACTGAATGCTCAGCGAGCAAAAAGCCTTGCGCGACGAACGTCTGAATCATGATATTGAGTTGTTCTTTTTTTGCTGTTGCGCGAGAAACTCTGCACGGAGATCCTTGCGAAGGATTTTACCGATCGGAGTTTTCGGAAGTTCTTTTCTGAACTCAACCACGCGTGGAACTTTGTAGCCCGTAAGAAGTTCTTTGCAGTGAGCGCGGAGTGCATCTTGTGTGAGGCCAGGAGTGCGCGGAACAACATATGCTTTTACAGCTTCGCCAGATTGTCCGTCGGGAATTCCAATGACGGCAACTTCAACAACATCTGGGTGCTTGGCGATACAATCCTCAACTTCGTTCGGATACACATTGAAGCCAGAAACCAGAATCATGTCTTTTTTGCGGTCGACAATTTTGAAGAAACCCTCTGCGTCCATCACTGCAACGTCGCCTGTGTAGAGCCAGCCGTCTTTAATTGTTTTGGCGGTTTCCTCAGGGCGTTTCCAGTAACCCGCCATGATTTGCGGACCACGTGCGATAACTTCACCAGGTTCACCCACGGCAACGTCCTGGCCGTTGTCATCAACGAGTCGGATGTCTGTGGAGGGCATCGGAACGCCAATGCAATCTTTTTTAGTCTTTCCACCAATGGGGTTGAACGTAAGCACAGGGCTGGTTTCAGTGAGGCCATAGCCTTCAATGACAGGTGTACCAACAACCTTGTTCCATCTATCGGCAGTAGAGGAAAGAAGCGCTGCACCACCTGCGATCGCCATCTTCAATTTCTTAGGCGGGTTTTGTGCAAACCAAGGTTCATTGAGCAAAGCGTTGAACAAGGTGTTGACGCCGGTCATCCAGGTAATTTGGTGTTTGCTAAATGGCTTACGAAGATTGCTCATCGGACGTGGGCTTGGGATGAGAATGTTTGTCGCTCCCTCTTCGAAGAAGGACAAGCAATTCACTGTGAAAGCGAAAATATGGTAGAGCGGCAGCGCTGTGATGATGGTTTCTTCGCCTGTTTTGATTGTTGTTCTGGCGAATTCAAGAATTTGATAAACATTCGATAACAGATTGCGATGCGTCAGCATCGCGCCTTTGCTCACGCCTGTTGTTCCGCCCGTGTATTGCAGTGCTGCCAAATCATCGAGAGTGACGCTCGGCAGAGAAAGGGTTTTTTGTCCTTGTGAGCCTGCACGTGCCCATGCGGTTTCTGTTTGAGAGAGGCGTGATTGCCCTGCCGCAAGAGCTTCGCGGAAGGGTAAATGCGGAACTGTGCATGCAGGAACTTGCTTTTTGAGTTTGAGCAGAGTTTTGATGAGCATTTTGAGAGGAACAGGAAAGAAATCTGCAAGGCTCACGGTGATGACGTGTTTGACTCCCGTTTTGGGAAGAACTCTTGGAAGTTTGTCAGCGAACATGTCGATAATCACAAGAACAGTAGCACCGCTATCGTTGAATGCGTGTTCCATTTCTCGGTCAGTATAAAGGGGGTTCACGTTCACAACAACGCAACCTGCTTTGAGAATACCGAAGAGAGCGATTGGATACGCTATGCAGTTGGGCATTTGGATTGCAACACGGTCGCCTTTTTGTAGCTGTAGCTCTTTGAGTAAAAATGCAGCAAACTGATTCGAGTAAGCTTCTATTTCTGAGAAGGTCACTTGCCCCTGCATACCGTTGGGCAGGCAGGTCACGAAGGCGGTTCTTGCCGCGAAGCGTTGGGCAGAAGTTGAGATCAGGGCTCCGATGTTTTCGTAGGGAATGGCGGGTATTTCCGAGCGAACACCTTTTGCGTAGGTGGGAATCCAGGGCTTGCTCAGATACGGCGATGCAGCATTCACTTGCGACATTGTTCGAGGCTCCTTCCGTTGGGGCTTCAGTTTCCAGTGTCAACAGGCTATCAAAGGCTGAGCGTCCCGCAAAGTTGAGGAAGTGTCATGTCTGTAGTGCGCAAACTGCCCAATCACGTCATCAACCAGATCAAGGCAGGGGAAGTTGTTGAGCGGCCTTCAAGCGTCGTGAAAGAGTTGCTTGAAAATTCGATTGATGCCGGGGCCGAAGAGGTCGAGATCGAATTGCTCGATGGGGGCAGACAGCTCATTCGGATTGTCGACAACGGCTCAGGGATGTCGCTTGAAGATGCCCTGATGGCTTTAGAGCGTCATGCCACGAGCAAGCTCGCCTCAGTGGATGACCTCAATCATATTTCGACGTTCGGTTTTCGAGGAGAGGCACTTCCAAGTGTTTGTGCCGTGTCCGATTTTACACTCCGCACGCGTCACGCTGTTGACACAACCGGCATTGAAATTCACGTCCGCGACGGCGTGAAGGAACAGGAAAAGCCTTGCGGTATGGCCGTAGGCACAGAAATCATTGTGCGCGATTTATTTATGAATGTTCCCGCGCGGCGAAAGTTTCTCCGCGCAACCGCCACCGAACTTGGGCACATTCTGGAAATTATTCAGGCAATGGCTTTTGCGTATTATCGGGTTGGGCTGCGGCTCGGCCACAATGGCCGTGAGCTTCTGAACTTTTCCCCGGCGCAATCACTTTCAGATCGTTTCAAGAGCATTCTTGGTGCCGAAGCTTCTGATTACGTTTCAATTCACTATGAAAAGGGTTCGTTCAAGCTCGAAGGTTTCGTCCAAAAACCTGATCTGGCGAGGCCCGTTCCCAAGCATTTCATGACCTTTGTGAATGGCCGACTCGTAAAAGATCGCATTGTCCGCAACGGTGTTCTCTCCGGGTACACTGGCCTGGCGATGAAAGGTCTCGTTCCCGGGTGCGTGCTTTTTGTAACGATCGATCCGGCACTCGTTGATGTGAATGCTCACCCGAACAAAACTGAAATTCGGTTTACCGATGCAGCTTTGGTTCAAGATTTGGTCACTATTGCACTTCAGTCGGACCTGCGTCGTAGCACCCAAAATCAGATGCTGAGCACTCTTCCGACCGCAGAAACTATTGTCCGTGTTACGCCTGAGCTACGCCGTGACAACTGGCTTGAGGATAGAATTGCTCAGGCTCAAAGAAGTCATGCAACCGTGAAAACGCCTTCAGTAAAATTCACTCCGAACGCTGCTTCGCTGGGCTTTGCTTCAAATACCTCCCCGACGTTTTCCACAAGGCCGGAGGTAAAAGCCGAAAAACCCTTAACTGAGAGTCTGTTTTTGGCCCCTGCAGGGGATCAGAAACAGCTCCTGACGAATGTCGATCATCCTTTGGCTGATGCGCTTTACCTGGGGCAGTATAAAAACTGTTATCTTCTTTTTGAGTCACGTGGAGATCTTTTGGTTGTTGATCAACATGCATTCCACGAGCGAGTTTTGTTCGAGGAACTGAGCCTTCAAATTGAATCTGAAGCTGGTCTGGCCAGGCAATCACTCTTGGCTCCGCTGATGGTTCCTGTGCCTCCAGCCGTCGCTGAGGTACTAATGGATGAAGAAAAAAATCTCCTGCACCTGGGTTTCGAGGTTGAACTTCTCGCGAACCGAAGTGTCGCGCTTCACTCTTTACCCACTCAGGTGGATGCCAATCGGGCTGCTGTCCTTTTTGATGATGTCATTGCGCGTTTATTGGCTATCAATGGTTTTTCCTCGGCCGATGCGCATCCGCTTGTGCAGCGGGCTCGGCGGCTCGGACAAGAGTGGCTTGAAGTAGGCGTGCGACCAGCGAATCTGACACGTAAAGAGTTGTTTCATCTCCATTTGGCTACGGTGGCATGTCACACTGCGGTGCGCAGTGGTGATCCTATGAATGCTGAATTGGTGAGACGCCTCCTGATGCGCGGGGTTGAGGTCGATTTCTTTGCTCATTGTCCGCATGGTCGGCCCGTTTGGAGACGTTGGACCGATTCCGACGTAGCACAGTGGTTTGCGCGAATTTAAGGAAGTTTGCATGAAGCTCTTTGAAAAGGCCGTTTTTGTGATTGGCCCGACGGCTTCTGGAAAAACAGCTTTGGCTCACGCAATTGCTGATTCTTTGATTGCACAGGGCAAGGGCTGCGAACTTGTTAATATCGACGCATTCCAATTTTACCGAGGCGTGAGCGCGGGCACCGCAAAACCTTCACCCACTGAAATAGATCATTATAATTACCACGGAATCGATATTCTTAACCCAGAAGCTTCAATGGATGCGGCACGCTATGCGGAATTCGTGTGGGGAGCCTGCAAAGAAATTTATGCTCGCGGCAACCTGCCTGTGTGTGTGGGTGGAAGTGGCCTCTATCTGCGTGCCGTTCTGCATGGTTTAGATCCGTTACCTCCAAGGAACGATGAGCTGCGACAAATGTTTCGCGCTTGTGCTGAGGCATGGGGGTGGCCCGAACTTCATCGTTGGTTGGAGTTGTTGGCGCCCGAGCGAGCTACTCAGCTTCATCCAAACGACAAAACCCGAATTGAGCGTGCGCTTGAGATTGTTTTTCAGCTCCCTGAAGGCGTGACTCCGCAAGATGTGTTCACCAAATTGAAACCACTCTCACAGCAAAGTTCGGTGGGTGATGTGTTTTTGATTCAAGTCGACTGCGCTGATGCATTATTAAAGCAGAGAATATCGCAGCGTATTGCTGGCATGTTCAGCTCCGGATGGTTCGAAGAAATTGTCGGGTTGATGAACAATATTGGCGATGTTTTTGCGCAAAGTCAGGCGTTTAAAGCAATAGGTTATCCCGAGATCTGGGAGTGGATCGTGGCAAACGATTGCTTGACAGTTTCGAATGAGACTGAATTGTCGCGCCTGCGCGCGCGCTGCGAATCGGAACTCGCGGAGCGTATTGCAACTCTTACGTGGCAGTATGTCAGACGACAGAGAACCTGGAATGCGAAAGAGCGTCTCGACTGGGCTGTGGATTCAACCCGCCTGTTTTCTGAGCAGTTCTTGTTTATCGACAGGTTTGTTGATTTTATCAACAAATAAAGTCTAATAAATTTGGTTTATTACCCTATTGAAATTTTTTTGTGACTTAGGCTGGCCGATGGACCAAAGATGGGCTAGTGTGTGGTTCACAATTGGCTTCCGGGGAAGCAAGGTGGGAGTGCAGAGTTTGTCATCAAATCGGTTGTCATACATCGGTGCGACTTTGCTCAGCTGCTTGGTACTTGCCACTTCCTTGCTGGCGTGTGGCCGAGTGTCATCGCCAGAAATGTCATCTCTTTCCGAACGTACAACAACAACTCGCATCCGTTCAGCTCCCTCAAACTTATCTTACGTTCATTTATTTGAGTGGACCTGGAAGGATATTGCTCTCGAATGCGAGAGGGTTTTGGGGCCAGCGGGCGTTAATGCTGTTCAAATTTCTCCGCCCCAAGAGCATCGAATTATGCCTGGAAGCCCCTGGTTCCAGAGATATCAGCCCGTCAGCTACAAGTTAGAAAGCCGCAGCGGAACTCGTGCCGAATTCGAGAATATGGTTCAACGCTGCCAAGCGGCTGGAGTTAATGTCATTTCCGACGCTGTCATTAATCACATGGCGCAAACACTTCCACACAATCAAAGCGAAACTGGCTGGGCAGGAACGACATACTCTCGCTACCTCTATCCCAGCCTATTTTCGTATACTGACTTTCATCACTGTGGCCGTTATTCCGACAGTGTTATTCGCAACTACCAAGACCGCTGGGAAGTTCAGAACTGTGAGCTCTTGGGCTTGGCCGACCTGAATACTGGTTCGGAGGCTGTTCGAGGCAAGATTGCCGACTTTTTGAATGAGCAGCTGAGAATTGGTGTGAATGGTTTCCGCATTGATGCAGCGAAGCATATTAGCTCTTCTGACGTGAATGCTATTGTCAGTAAACTCGATAAGCCTGCGTATGTGTTTCAGGAAGTGATCGATCAGGGTGGTGAGCCCATTTCCTCTGGTGAGTATCTGAATGCTGGCTCTGTGACCGAGTTCAGGGTTGGTTTGGCATTGGCAACCCTTTTCCGCAGGGGCAATCTTTCAGTCCTTGAGACAATGGGCGAAGACTGGGGACTTCTCCCGTCGCGGAAGTCTGTGGTGTTCACCGACAACCACGACAATCAGCGTGGTCATGGTGGTGGAGGCTGGGTCCTCACTTATCGTGATGGCGTTCTGCACAATCTTGCCAACATGTTCCTGCTCGCGTTCGACTATGGAACAGTGGGAATCATGAGCAGCTACGATTTCGTGCGTGATTCAGATGGTCCGCCAACTACACCAACAGGCGAAACACTTTCTGTTTACACAGAGCAAGGCTTTTCACGCTGCGGCAAAGGCTCCTGGATTTGCGAGCACCGAGATTTCGGATTGCTGTCGATGGTAGGCTTCCGCAAAAACGTTGAATCAGCTCCGGTGAGCCGTTGGTGGAGCAGTGGTTCGGGCGGCCAGATTGCCTTTTCACGCGGTGAAAAGGGTTGGTTTGCCCTCAATATAGAAAATAAGCCTCTGGCTGTCTCTGTTGCCACTGCGGTCGCCGATGGTAGTTACTGCAATATCGTTGAAGGTGGAAAAAACAAGGTTGAGAATGCCTGCAATGGCTCACGCGTTGAGGTTCGTAACGGCTTCGCTCAGGTGACGCTCACTGCGATGTCGGCTATTGCAATCACTTCAGAATCTCGCCTCGACTGATTAAAAACGAGAGTAGCTCAAACAAAGAACCCCGGACTCAGATTCTCTGACTCCGGGGTTCTTTGTTATCCGAATTTTGAATCGGTTAAATATTCCATCGGCCGAGAGCTGGATCATTGCTCTCGGGAACCCAAGTGCCCTTGGGACCAACGATTGCGAGACAGGGAGCTTCACTCTGAAGGAGGTCACGCACTGAGGCTGAAACTTGCTCTTGAGTGACACTTTCAACGCGCTCTTTAAATCCAAGGAAATTGTCGAATCCGAGTCCGTAGATGTCACTCATTGCAAGTTGAGATGCTTGATAATGATGGTGTTGACTATCGAGGCTCTGCGATCCTAGGAGCGAATTCTTTGCGCGATTGAGCTCTTCCAACGTAGGTATCTCGGTGGCTATTTTTTCAAGATGGGATTTCAAACCAGCGACAGCTTGTTTGGCCTTACCAGCCGCAGTTCCAATGTAGGAACTGAATGAGCCTCCCCATAAGGCAGGGGACTGCGAGCATCCTACGCTGTAGGCTAATGATTGAGCATCACGCAGGTCCATGAAGAGTCGACCTCCCTGGCCGCCCAAAACTCCGCATGCAACCTCGAGAGCAGTACGGCGCTTATCGGCAAGTGTATATCCACGCACAGCCAAACTGATATGGGCTTGCTCACGATCGAGCTCATCAAAGCCGATGCGTAATCCGGTTTGCATTTGAGGGGCTTGTTCAGGTTTCAGGAGGGCACGCACTTGCGCCGAGCGCACTTTATGTTGGGCAGTAGTATCAGAAAGTTCGCAGGCAACGGTATCGAGGGTCGCTTCGCTGTTAAAATCCCCAGCTCCAGAGAACACGAACGATTGAACGAGAAGGAGGCGATGCCATTGTTCGATGACATCGTCGAGCGAAATGTTTTTGAGTGTCTCCAATGAACCCAAAGCCGGACGAGAATAGGCATGCTGACCAAAAAGAAGTGGGCCGTTGATGCGAGCCATCCGTGAGCCAGGGCTGTCTTTTTGTGCGACCAAAACTTCTTCTGTTTCGCGCATAACCCGTTCGAATTGATCGGGTGCAAAAGCTGGCCTGACAAGACAATCCATGAGCATTCGCATAGCGCGTGGCTGAACTTCACTCAGTGCGTCGAGCCTCAAACCAAACAAGTCGCGTCCGGAGAAGGCACTGATCGAAGCTCCCATGTCTTCAAGCTCAGTGACGAAGGAACGATACGATTGGCGGGCGGTGCCACGTGTAAGCATCTGGGCGAGGAAAGCATTGATGCCAACTTTTTCTTCTGTCTCCTCGTGCTGTCCCCAGCGCCAGACGAGCACGTGGCTTGCAACCGGTAGGCGCTTGGAAGTTCGAGTGTTGAAGTGAAGATTGCTGCCAGCCCCCAAATTTGCGCGAGTGTGATGAATAAGAGGGTTTCTCTCTGAAGAAATTGTTTTCGACTCAAAGGCAAAGTGGCGTGAGCCTTTCGCGCCGTCTTTGTTTTGGCCGTCCTTCAGAAGTTCAGCGCACGATTTAAGTGTGTCGCGAATTGCTTCGGTATTGATGATATCGGCATGGTCTTGGCTGCTCGCAGCGATACAGGTAACGCGCCCTTGAATGATGTTTTCACACATCAATTGTGCACATTTTTGAACTTGTTCTTGCGAAACTTGGCTGAGTTTTTGCAGGAATAGCGTATCAAACTCAAGTCGCGCCGTCGTTAGAAGATTGTTTCCGGTATTGCGAACAAGTCCTTCGATACTCTCTCGGGAGTATATTTTATCGGCTTTAGCGGCAGTTAGAACCCGCTGAAGTTCTGCAGGGGTCGGGCCATCTTTGGCAAGCCGCGCGATTTCCAGAGCTGATGCAATGAGTGCATCAAGAGCTGTTTCACTGCGCGCATAAAAGCCGAAGCCCGAAAAGCCATAGGGAAAGCGCGGTGAGTATAAAGAAGCATCGATTGCTGTTACGAGTTGTGCTTCGTCTTTTACGCGTTGCGAGAGTCTAGAGGAATCGCCGTTGCCAAGAATGCTTGCGTACATTTCCCAAGATGGAGTTGTATCGTCTTCGAGGCATGGGGCTGGAGCAGCAAGCTGCAAACGGGTTTCTTGGTAGGGCCCGTGGATGACTTCGCACACGGCGCCATTGCTTATGGGCCACAGATGGTGTTTCGACCAAAGCCGTTCGGGCAAACTGCTGGGGGGGAACTGAGTCGCCAGAGAGTCGAGTTTTGCATTCATCTCCCCAAGATGAAAATCGCCCGCTGCAATAAAAAACATGTTATTCGGAATATACCAGCGTTTGTAGAAAGCTCGCAGGTTGTCTCGGTTGAATGTTTTTACAACCTCTTCATATCCGATCACCGGACGGCCCTTGGGGTGTTCACTGAATAATTTGCCAAAAAGCGTGTGGCTGAGGCGTGCCGATGGATTGTCGCGACTGCGACGAATCTCTTCGATTACGACTTCTAATTCACGCGAGAGTTCGTCGGAATCAAGTAAACTCGAGCACACAACATCGAACAGCAGTTCAGCTCCCTGAAAGGCAAATTCGCGGGGCGCATTTATGTAGAAAACGGTGTGATCGAAGGTTGTGTAGGCGTTGATTTCGCCGCCGGCATTTTCAACCTGCCTAGCAACGTCCCCTGTTTTTGGAAAGCGCTCTGTGCCTTTAAAAAGCATATGTTCAAGTACGTGTGCCATTCCAAATTCTTCGGGTTGCTCATCGATGCTGCCTGTCTTGACCCAGAGTTGGAGAGTGACGAGCGGTGCAAAATCAACTTGCTCCAAATAACATTCACATCCATTCGCTAGGTAGCGATGTTGAACCGCATCGTTCTTGTTGCCTTCACTTGATTTAAAGTCAGTCGACATGATCGGTTCTACTCTCCGGTGGGTGGATTTAGCTCTGTTGGCCTTATGCAGACCGACGGAGCTCATATTAACACGATTCAGGCGGGGGAGGAGGCTGGTACAGCATTTAATGCGGCGATAGCGCAACGCACTCTTCTTCGCACCATTTCCTTGCCTATCACTTCCATTGATTCAAACAGCGGTGGAGTTTCTTTGGCTCCCGTAGTGGCAACGCGAAGTGGCATAAAGATATCTTTTGCTTTGAGAGTTTTTGCAGCCAGAAATTTCTCCATGGCTGAAGTGATCTCTGTCGCAGTCCAAGTTTCAATGACCTCGAGGGCATCAAGTGCATCGCTGAGGGCCTGAGCTGTGTCAGTTGCAGAGCGACCTTTTGGAAGTAACAGCGCAGTATCGTACCTGAGATCACCAGAGAAAAAGAAATGGGTTGCACCAATAAAGTCTTCGAACTTTTCGATACGGTCGCGAATGAGTGGAACTATTCTCTCGAGATGTTCAGTTGAAAATAATTCTGTTTGCAGAAAATTCACATAAGAATCCGTCGATAAAGATCTCATGTAGTGGCCATTGAGCCATGCAAGTTTCTCGAGGTCGAAGACTGGGCCACCCAGCGTCATGCGCTCGAGGGAGAAATGTTCAACCATGTCTTGTGTTGTGAAAATTTCCTTGTCGTCACCGTAACTCCAACCCATGAGCGCAAGGTAGTTGCGCAAGGCTTCGGGAAGAATTCCCTTACGCTTGTAGTAATTGATACTCGTTGGCTGCTTGCGCTTGGATATTTTACTTTTGTCGGCATTTCGCAACAGTGGAAGATGCGTGAATTCAGGACGCTGCCAACCAAACATATCATAAAGGACAACGTGCTTTGGGGTGGATGAAATCCACTCTTCGCCACGAATGACATGAGAAATCTGCATTTCGTGATCATCGACAACGTTGGCAAGATGGTAGGTTGGAAAACCATCAGATTTAAGCAGAACTTGATCGTCGACACCATCGTTTTCAAACTCAAGATCACCACGCAAGCCATCGTTGAAAATGGTTTTGCCGGTCAGTGGCATATTCATGCGAATGGTGAAGGATTCGCCGCTTTTTGCGCGCTGTTCCGATTCCTCTACAGAAAGGCTACGGCAATGGCGATCGTATCCGCCTTGGAGTTTCTGTGCCATGCGTTCTTTGCGCACCAAATCGAGGCGTTCAGCGGAACAGAAACATCGGTAAGCATGTCCTTTGTCGAGAAGAACCTGCGCATATTCACGGTAAAGCTGGGTGCGTTCGCTCTGGCGATAGGGCGCATGCGGGCCACCAACGTCAGGACCCTCATCCCACGGTAAACCAACCCAACGGAGGCACTCAAGAATCAATGCTTCGCTGTCTTTGCGAAATCGGTTCTGGTCGGTGTCTTCAATGCGAACAATAAACTTTCCGCCGTGTTTTTTGGCAAACGCATAATTGAAAAGAGCAATATAGGCAGTGCCGATGTGAGGGTCGCCAGTAGGGCTCGGCGCAATTCGAACCCGGACAGGGCGGGATGGGGCTTGAATCATGATTTCCTCGTTAATTTATCACAGCAAAGCTGCACTATTGCATGCTTTGTTGCATTTTGGCAACGCTGAGTCTGGGAGTCATTATTGCCACACCCAAGCGCACAATCCCCTGTTGGTTGCGTACAATGAAATACGGGGGCACTTCATAATGACTCACTCCAGACTTATGTGGATGCTTGGCGGCGCAGCCGGAATATTTTTTGCCGTAGCCGGCAGTGTCGCGCTTCTGGCATTGTCAGAGTACGAGCTACGGATTCGAGTGAGTGATTCAAATGGAGCGCTCGAGGGTGCGTGGGTTGCCTTGGATGATCGCGAGGTTGTCACAACAAATCCTTTAGGGTTTGTTGTTTTAAAAGGGCGTAGATACGAATTTGATTCGGCGTTGCTGACAATTTCTGACACCAGCGTCAGTACCCTCCATCTCTCCAAAACGCTTCGCACACAGATTTCATGGAATCCCTTCCGCAGCGAGTCGGTACTAGAAGTAAACCTTCCCATCATAGAGTCGGATTCCATTCTCTCTGATTCTGGTTCTACCGAGGGTTCGCGGGTTGATATTCCACTGCCTTTCGAAGGAACAAGCAGCAATAGCAAGTCCGACACAGTGGCCGATGCAAGCCCAATTGTTGAAGAAGAGTTGTCTGATTCAGGAACGGTTCTGGGGATAAACGCACGGCTGGAAGATTTTCTGCAAAAGAGCGGCTCACAAAACAGTTCGGTTTTGGCGTGTCTGTTGGCTGGGCTGTCGCAAACAATTTGCGATTCGCAAGTAAACGTGGTTGCACCACCATTTTCTGAATCACCTTCTGAAATTGTTGTAGCTGTTGTTTCCCCCAAGCAAAATTTCAGTGAATCAATGTTGCTTGAGGCAAGCCCAACAGCTGTTTCCAGTGAGTCAACGGTTGAGTCGGAAGAATCCAAAAAAATGCCCATTGGACGGAATGGAAGTGCTCTCTCGAGCGGGCCAATTCGAATTGAAATATCCCTTGCCGGCAGGCCTGTAGAGGGAGCTTTGGTGTTTATGAGCCGCCTGAAAGACAACCGAGTGAGGGAGCTTGGGCGTTCCTCTTCGGAGGGGGTTCTGCTGGTAAAGAGTAGTCCAGAATTTTGGGGTGAAACTGTCACTGTGTTTCACGATTGCTGCGCTCCGCGTACTCTTCCTGCAAAAATTGTAAAGCAAGCGGGGGAGGAGCGTGTTCGACTCGAACTTCAATCAGGGACTGGCTTGGGTGTTTTGTTGCGGCAAGAGGCTTACGGTCATTTACGCAAGGTGGGCTTGTTTGAACTGGCATCATCGCAAGGTAAATTATCGGTGTCCGGGCAGGATGGCTTTGCGCTCTACAATAGCACGAAAACGCCTGATCAGCTCCCAAGTAGAATTCTTTTGCGACAAGGCAAACCGAGCGAATTTTTTACGCGGCCAAATGATATGAGTGAACTGCGTTCAAAACCACTCACCTATCTTGTGGCTCCCGATGAACCTTATCTTCCCGCGCTCGCTATACTTGAGAAAACCGAGGGTCGTCCATTTCAGGGGCTTTTGAAGAGCTCACCACTGAGGCGTTGGCGACGCGATTTTATGGCTCGTTTGATGCAGCAATCAAGTTTGCGAAGTCAGGTTTCAAGTGAATGCGAAGCGAGAATTAACGCCGCGGGGGAAAGTGCGACAGATATTGTTGCGAACGGTTGGAGTCAAACTCAACTCGCAGGTGAATGGGATTTTTTGCTTGCGATTGACTACAACGACGCAACTCATAGCGTGAGTGTTTCTGCAAAGAATTCAGAAGGACGTTCTTTTTTCGAAAAAGAATTTCGATTTGGAAAAGAAACATTACAGGTTCCCGAGAGCGTCTCGCGTCGAGCTTTTCAATCGTTCGTGGAATCGGTTCCGTTTGAGGCTCATGTTTTGCGGCAACAGGGAAACGTAGTTGAGTTGTCGTTTTCGAATTTGAGCTTATTCGGATTAAAAGATGACTCTTCCATTGCGTTGTATCAACAAAGCGGATCTCTAGGTGATGAAAAAACATCCGAGCTGGCAGCGTTGGCGGTTGTGGTTTCCGCAGAAGCTGGTCAGGCGGTGAAGGCTCGCATCACGCACTGGAACAGCCGTTCGAGAAAAACCGAAATACTTCCCGATGTGGTTCGTGCGTTGAAAATAAGCGAAGACGCCTATCGGAAAGAAGCGCTGCGTTCCTCAATGGCGAAGGCTGCAACTCGCTCTTCGGGGCGTTCGCTTTAATTTAGAAGAGTTCATCGCGGTTGCCTCCTGAAATGCGCACTGATTCGACAGGGCAGGGAGCCGTCTCTCTTTAGTCCGGCCAACCGTAGTCGAGATCTGCTCCCGTCCAATCGTTGCTGTTGCTCCAATCGAGCAATTGTCGGGAGCGCAGTAGGCGCGAGTGGAGAAAATAAGCTTCAAGAAAACCGCGAGGCGATGCGCACATTTAATGACATCATTGCACTCGAAAAAATTGAGACAACCCATTTCTATCAGGATAAAATTGAACGAATCAAAAAGTCTGGCAACACGAGCAAAAAGTGTCCAGAGATGACCGTGGGAGACTTGAAAGTTACCGGTGGATTAAGGGCAGGAAATTCAAAGTAATCCTTAATTGATGAATAATATGAAATAAACCACCAGGGAGCACCGGTGGTTTATTTTTTGGTTCTCTTTCTGAACAATGTTGAAGCGAGTCTCAGTCCGCCTAGGCCGCATGTGCGACAGAACCCATTTTACTCCTGAAGGCCGACCATGTTAACTTAAAAAAGGACTTAGAGCTGCATTCACCACCTAAGGCTCCTTTCAACTCTCAACTTCAATTTTTCTCTGGAAAGAAGAAACATGAACGAAAAATTGAAAGACTCGCTTCAAAACCTTCAAAAAGCCAACACATCACTTCATAGAGCCATTGAACACACGCCTCGTAATGATCTCATCATCTCGGCCATCATTAAGAATTTTGAATTTAACTTCGAACTCTCATGGAAGGCGATGAAACGCCTTCTCACGCATCACGGCGTACCAACATCTTCACCTAGGCAAGCAATCGCGGAAAGTTATCGAAAACGGTTTATTGAGAACGAATCGGCATGGATTCGCATGATTGAAGATCGCAACCTCACTGTTCATACCTACGACGAAAATTTCGCGCGCGAAATGGCGGAACGCATCGAAACAATTTACCTTCCAAATTTTGACGCGTTTTTTCAACGCCTCACAAGCGAGGTTTCACTCTCATGATGTGCGGAACCGCAGAAGAGGCCCACGTCCTTCAGTGGGTTTCAGAAAAAGCCAAGGAAATTCTGTTCGCCAAGCGCGTTCTCCTCTTTGGTTCGCGCGCGCGTGGCGATGCTGATGATCGCTCTGACTTCGACATAGCCATTGAAACCGACCATTCCGAAAAAATGGGCGAGTTTCTGGCTCTCATCGAGGAAAATTCTCTCACACTATTGGCCTTCGATATTGTTAATCTCGCAAACGTAAGTGTGGATTTCCGCAACCGAATTCTTGCGGAAGGCCGAGATATCACATCGCTTTAAATTCACCCTGCTCGGCTGATGCCTAAGAGCTTGCACTGCTTTGTGATGCTGATTTGCATACAATCCATTTCCAGCAGAGCCAAACGTGCAGCTCTATCGAAGAGTGTTGTCTTCGATTGCAGTTTAATAGATTAAAAAGGCTGACTTTCATCAAATCGTTCGCCAAACTTCATTCCTGTTTTGTAAAACCAAACTGGTTTTCCTTTCAAAAAAACCTTTTTACTTTGGTTTCTTTCCATGAAACGCTTCGTGCGTTCGAGTAAGTCTGCGCCAAGTCTATGAGGATCAAATGCGATTCGTGAATGCTCTACCATATCTAGATACAAACCCGAGAAAACGTGAAGTGCATCACGACTTCGCAACAACGGAGAAACATCGTAGTGATAGCCCTCTTGATCGAGTTTCTTCAGCACTGGGCTCAATGCATTTTCAAAAGACTCTGTCAAAGCAAATCTTTCTTTTCGTGATCGCGGCAGTTCATGAAAGATGAACAAAAGATCAATATCAGACGCAGGTTTCAGGTGACCGTTCAGAGAAGAACCGAACTGAATCACCACAAGTGGTTCCACTTGGAAGTAAGAAGGTAACTGAGAAAATATATTATCGAGGGTAGCGTTTAGAAACTCCCAGGCTTCACGACTATTCACGCTCCATCTCCTCTGCGAGCAGTTGAATCACTTTCTCAGTGTCGCGGAGCACCTCGGTCGCATGTTCTTCCGTAAAGCTGTCGAGCGGAAGCATGTCAACGTCCCCGTAAAAGGAGTTCTCTCGTTCTTTTCTCAGTTCCCTCGAAAAAGAAATCAAAAAGTTCAGCTCTTTTTTTACATTGTCTGGTAACAAATCAGCATTTTGTTGAAGAACTGGCCCGACATCGTGCCATTTGGGAGGATCGATTGCAAAGAGCCTCAAATAGCCTTTTAAAAGCAGTTCGATAATTTCTTGGCATTCAAGAACCACATCGCAATACATACCCTCATGAAAAAGTAACTGCACGGCTCTGTAGCGGGCTCGAGATCGAATTGCGTAATCGTGCGAAAGTGACCTCGGTTTTTTCATGCATTCTCACCGACCAGTCGATTAAAAATTCAATTCATCTTGAGACTTTAGCAATATTGCCTTCCAATGCAAAGCCGAAGTCTCATTGCGTTGTATCAACAAAGCGCTTCTCTAGGTGATGAAAAGAGTTCTGAGCTTGCAGCGTTGGCTGTTGTGGTTTCCGCAGGTGCAGGTTAGGCGGCGAAAGCTGCAACTCGCTCTTCGGGGCGTTGGCTTTAATTTAGAAGAGTTCATCACGGTTGCTGCGCGGAGCAAAATCGAGCCAGCGTAAAAGAACATCTTTCGTGCGCGCAGGAATTTCTCGCAAATCATAGAAGTATGATGAAGAGCCCTGATCACACGAAGCTCCTTCGACCGACATTCCGAAGCTCTTAGCTAACCAAAGCGCTCTTTTTAGATGAAAATCCTGACTCACAATCACCCCTGTTCGAATGCCAAAAACTTCTATTGCGCGACGGAGTGAATCGTAAGTGGAATATCCAAGCGGATCGCTCAGCAGGCTTTCCTGGGGTAATCCGTTCTGGAGGGCATAGTTTTTCATAGCTGATGTTTCGTTATAGTGGGGGTCAGTGCCATCGCCAGAGAGTAGAATCCGAATCCCCCGCTCGCGGGTAAAGAGATCGATTGCTTTGTGCATTCTGCACTTAAGCATCCCCGAGAGTTCCTTTCGATGGACTCCCGCTCCGAGGACGATGAGTGTCGTGTTCTGGTTCTTCGAAATCGAGACCGGAGTGCTGGGGGCAGCAGGGCGGCTGTAGAGCGGAATGCCCAAAACAACGAGAATATTCGCAAGCGCTATGGCACACGTTCCCAAAGCTAAGGGAAAAAAACCCAGTGCTGTCGTCCGGATTTTAAGGGTCAAGTTTGATTCCTCGTTCTTTCGCGACATTCTGCCAATTTTGCGTCGGGTCGTCAAAATTGGCAGATTCATTCGATTCAATGCTATTTTCCCAAGAGTCAGTCTTTGCGGAGGTACACCCCATGAGAAACCCTGTTGCAGGTTGCAGACAGCACAAACCCTTGTCAGGCAACCCGCGCCTCTGTGCGCTATCATTGCTTTCACTTGTGGCCGCAGCCAACGTTTTCGTTGCGAAAAATTCATTTGCGACGGTTTTTGGACAAGCCGGCGGACGCATCGACAAACGCCCCATGATGTCTCCTTTACGTCGTCTCGGATTGCTTCCTGTCTCGCAAAACATCATTGAGGCTCGCAAAACTCTTTCTGACCAAACGACGCTGAAAGGTCTTCTCTCTCAACCGCTGAGTCAGGAGGAATTTGCTCTCAAGCTTAACACTCAGCTGAAGGCCGTGGCCGACGCCCAGGGCCGTTTTTGGACGATGGATGCCATCACGGGTGAAGCGGTTTCTGGGCGTAATGCTGCAAGTGCGGAGTTATCTTCATTTCAGAAGGCTCAGTTAGTCAAAGAATATGATTTGGATGGTTGGTTGAAAACCGAGATTTATTTTACAGCCGATCACACTGCGGTGAGATTGGCCATTCTTGGCGCGCAGGGAACACTTGTTGTTGCCAGAGAAGATATTTTGCTCCCCTTCGGGGCTGATTGGGATGCCATTGCAAACTCTTTTGCCCAAACACTCGGGCGCATGGGCGACACTATTGGTCACGATGGGCGAGTCGTTTTTGAAAACAAAGATTTTCTCGGGATCGATTTTGGGACTGAGCGTGGGGTTGCCAACGGTCAGCGTCTCAAGGCCGGCTTAGTGTTGCAAAGTGCATCGCACCCACAAACCGGAGAAGTGCTTCGCTACCAAAGAACAGCACTCATGGAACTTGAAGTCGTTGATGCCAAACAGGGTGCGGCTCTCTGCCGCAAGGTGGCAATTGATCCTGAGCTTATGAAGCAGGCCGAGATTCATTATGGAGCAGGTAACGAGAGAAAAGTTCCACTTTTGGTTTGGCGGGATGACTCGCGAAGAGCCGAGCCTGCTTGGCAGGTGTCTCGAGCGAGCGGCCGTGTTGAGAGCAGCTCTTCTGGTTTTGGGGCGAGAGAAACTGTTGCTGAAACGGCGTCAGGACGAATGGTTCCTCCGCCAGTTTCAACTCGGGCTGGGTCTGCAGCTTCGGATGAAAAGTTGAATGAGTCAGCTTCTTCAGGATCTCAGGTCGCCTTCGCGAGTGGTGCAAATCCATTTTCTTCTTCTGCGTTTTCGCAACGCGATCCATCGGCTCCCGGAGCCTCTATCAAAATTGGTGTTGGCATTGCTGAAGGCACGCTGGAGCTCAGCAAGGGCCCTGTCAAATCATCTTTGCCTTCAACTCTCATTAATCAAGTTTGGGTGCGCGATGGTTTTCGCTACAGTCCAGAATGGGACATCAATTATGGAGCGGAGTACGTTTCTTTTAATGGAGATGCACAAGGAAGTCGAATCACTGGTCGGGTTGGGATGATGGCCTCAGGCGCAGTGCTAGCGATGCCTGAACTTCCGTTGCGCTGGGGTGCCGAAGGACAATTGAGCAGCGGCACCGTAAAAACCTCCAAAAGCAAAAAGACACTCGACGCTTTTGAACTTTTTGCTGTCGCCTCCACAAATCGCAGCTTCGAAGGGGGCTGGACTCTTGAGGGAGAAGTGAAACCCTCAATTACGGGTTTGCTTGCAGGTGCAGTTGGATACGAATTTGGTCTTGATGTTCATCCAGGAATGTCGCCGAAGGGCTTGGGTGTTCAGTGGAGAATTCTCGATGATGGTGACCTCTGGACGGAGTGGTCGCTTGGAGTCACTTGGAAATTGGGTGTAGTTGAGTGACACAAATCTCAGGAATCATGCGTTTTTTTACTGTCAAGTCTGCGCGTGAACTGTTTGTTTTGGTTTTTGGATTTTTTGTTTTTTTTCCAAGATACGCTGCAGCATCAGGTGATTTGGCATTGCCCTCGCAAATTATGCGAGAAGCCCTATGTAAGGTTTTGATCCGCGGTCCGATGAATGTGGCGGTGGGTGACGTGTTGAACATCACTCGTCGCCCCAACGGACAGGGCGCCGCCCTTGGGCAGGTTAAAATTCTTAAGACAACCGACACCAGAGTCACGGCATCGGTTGTCGACGCGCGAGGGGATTGTCGCAAATTCCTCTTAGCTTTTGTTTCGCAGCAGAGTTCTTCTTCGCCTTCGTTATCGCAAGGCCGTCCGCTCACAAATACATCAAGGCGTGTTCGCTCGGGAGCTCCTCCGCTCGTGCGTTTAGTGATTGGTGCGGGGCCTGGATTGTCGAATTCGACGCTAAAAGGAGTTTCAAGAGAGATTGTTGTCGAAAGTTATCCTCTTGTTCTAACTTCATTGAATATTTCTGGCGATGTTTATCCGTTTGCTTTTGGGGGAGCGACATCAGGGTTTCCAACTTGGCTTGGAATCGAGGGTTTGTTTCGTTATGTGAAATCGAGTTCTGATGTTCAGGTGACCGTTCCTGCTCCGGGAACGGGGGACGAATTGAAATTGGGCCTTGCAGTGAACCGTGTGAGCGGACGCGGCGGTGTGTTGCTGAGAATGCCTCTGTGGAAAGGAAGACTTTTCGGAGATGTTCGAGGGGGCTATTATCTGTCTCGGCTCACCAGCACCGTGAGCAAATTTGAAAATCTTCCCGCAGGTCAACCTCTTCCTTTTGAAATTTCTCCTCTGCGCAATCTTGGCCTTTCAGGCGGCTACGTACTCGCGGGATTGCAATTCCAGCCGGTCAACTCATTTCGTGCGCGAATAAATTTAGGCACCGTGCTCGCTCCTAACTATCAAATAGATAATCGGTTGGCAGATGCCGCAAAGGGCGCGCCACTGGCCAACGCTGCGGTGCAGAAGCCAGCTATTTTTATTGTTGAGTCGAATCTTGGCTACGTTTTTAATAAGCTTCAACTCGGGCTCGAGCTTTCTCTTGAGAATTATGCAGGTGAGGCATTGTTCCCTGATGGTCAGTCCATTGGAAGCCTGGGCGAGTCGCATTTGAGTTACGGATTTAACGTGTCCTTCTTGCTCTGATGGGCATCGCTCGCTAGAGCGCGTTGCAGTCGGAGGTTGCGACACAATGGAAACTCTCAACACAATTATTCTGACTCTTTTTCAGATTATTTATTGGGTCGCACTGCCCTAGAAGAATCGAACCGAACCCACTCTGTGTTTGTCTGGAGAATTAATGGTACTTGATGTTGCAGCTGTTCCATTTCTATCCTTAATAGCATTGGGCATAATTGCTCTTCTTGTGGCTTTTTTCCTTAGGATGCTTGTTGATCGAAGAATCGAACTGGCGCGACGGGAGCACGAATCTCTTGAAAGCACGTCACCTGGAGCGGGGCGTAGTGAGCCTTTCTGGTTGCGTTATGGTGAGCCCATCAAGCGCTCTATACAGTCACTGGCCTGGTCCATGGTTGGCTTGGGGGTTTTAAATCTCATTTCTTATGCACTTGTTGAGCTAGCCGGGCGTTTTGCAAAGCACCGCGATGGGACGGTGACGGCCCAAATGGCCGATGATCTCGGGAAATTTTCCTTCTTCATTAAGCAAGGCGCAGATATTATGCTGCGCATTGTGATCGTTGCTGTTGTTGGTGTGTGGGTTGTGCGTTTCTTTCATGGTGCGATGCGTGGGCTTTTGAGCGGCAGCTTGGCTGGAACTAAACTTGAATCACATCCGCGTAGCAAAGCGCGCACTGAAACCCTGCTCACAACCTCAGGTTACGTTATTAATGTAGCAGTTTTTGTGGTGTGTGCCTTAATGGCTCTGCAGATGCTCGGTGTGAGCGTCGCACCACTCTTAGCCACCGCGGGCGTTGCTTCGGTTGCAATCGGTTTTGGGGCACAGTCTTTGGTGCGAGATGTGCTCGCTGGTTTTTTCATTCTTTTTGAAGATCAGTTTGCTGTTGGAGATGTCATCACAATTGAAGGGCGCTCTGGCACCGTAGAAAGCCTCTCTCTTCGTCTCACAAAGGTCAGATTGGGCGATGGAAGTTTATTGATGATTGCCAATGGGGAAATCAAAAGAATTGAAAACTCAACGAGCGGTTTTTCACAAATTGATTATCGAATTTCGGTAGTCTTTGGTTCTCAAATTGAAGCAGCATGCTCTTTGCTTTCGGCTGAGCTCTCACGTTTGGCGAGAGATTTTCCTTATGAGATCATTGCTTCTCCCGAACTGCTTGGAGTTGAGAATATCAAGAACTCATCAGTTGTTTTGAGGGCTAGAGTAAGAACACGGCCCGGACAGCAATGGATTTTGGAAAGGGAATTGAACAAAAGAGTCATTTCCGTATTCGTCGAAGCGCAAATTCAGCTTCCCATCAACAGTTAGTTTTTGGGTCTTTGAAATGTATTTCTCTTTGTGCCTTTAATCAGGCAACTCGCCTATGCGATGCGCTTGGAATGGGAAGCTTCATGTTGAGCATTCCCAAGCTGACGGCAAGCATTGAGCCATTTCTCTCCATGCGTAGTTCTCCATCTGGAAGCACCATTGAGAATTCGGCGCCTTCGGGAACTGCGTCGAAAGGTAATTCGAAACACATACCCGAGGGAAGTTCGACAGAAAAATGCTCTCCGAGAAACTTAATGGCTAAACGACCGCTCACCGGTGGCGCGAGTTCGTTTACAAGTTTCTCACTGCGAACGCTTGCTGGCGAAGAAACTTTTGAGTTATGACGCTTCGGTTTACTTGGCGGTTGATGTTCTACTGAAGCTGTAGTGTTTGCTTCGTTGTCTTTGAAAGATTCCTCGCCGTGGTTCTCTTCTTGAGGAAGGTCGGCCTCGAAATCTTCATCTTGAAAGCTCTGCTGAGTGTTGGTCTCAACGTCTTCGAAGACATCGTTTTGCAGTTCTAATTCGTCAAGAAGATCTGGATGTCCACCTGGCGAACTCATTTCGCCGGTTGCACTCATTGAAAATTCGGTCTTGATTGCTTCACGAACTCGTTCGACATCCTCAGTTGTACCGTCTTCAAATTCAGCTTCTTCGAGCAAACCGCGTTCAATATCAGCTTCGGCGATGTCATCGGAGTTGTCTGCGTTAAATTCTGCCGAGCTGATCTCAAGAAGTTCATCAAGCAGAGAATCAGTGTTTGCTGCGTCAATAAGCCCCATCTGTGGGCTGTTTGAGTCGAGAATTAAGTCGTCAGCGACCACGGAAAGTTCAGAGTCAGCAATTAGCTCAGTGGTGATTTGTGTGTCAGCAAGCTCCATCAATTCTGCATCTGGAACCGTGGGAATGAGATGCTCGGGCAGAGCATTGAAAAATGGCGTCAGGCCAATGCGCTCTATTACATCAAAAATCCGCTCACTTTCAAGACTTTCTTGATAGAAAACCGCGAGAATTTTCTCAATGACTATGGGCAAATCTGTGCGAGAAATATTTTCCAGCAAGAGTTGCGCTTGTTGAGGAATATCTGAGCCCTTGCCACCAATTGAGATCTTGTAACCTGTTTCTTCAGCAACAACATGAACGTCTTCAGTAGATGAACCCAAGCAAGCGCGGCCACATCCATTTACACCGATGCTTGAATATCTCTTGGGAGAGGGAAATGACTTCAATAAATGGGTAGTTAGTTCTAGAGCATCGCCAAGGGATGGTTGATGCGCGAATGTGCAAAGTTCGCCGAGGCAAGCACGCGGTGAGGGGACACCTGCTGCTTTGTAGGACTTGAGGAGCAAGCCACTCTTTCGCACTTGTGCCTGCACATCTGGAAGTTTGCCCGGGTCAATCATAAAACCAATTCTTTGGTCTTCCGTAATTTTTAAAAACGCCGACTCGTTGTCAGCAACTTCGCAAAGAACGCGGAGCTGGTCGCTGTTGTAAACGCCCCCAGCAGCTTCTGCGAGAACGAAGATCTGGCTGTTCTTCAGTGCAAAATGCTCGCCCACGGTCGACTCCTTGCAGCTAGTTCGTCACTCTGCGTATCGCCAGAGTTTTTAAGCCATTGAGCTGCTTGAGTCATAAACTTGACGTGGAAGCTAAAATCCGTTTTTGTCTCCTTGCAAGGAGAAGGATATTCAAAGCTTTTTCCGATGTTTCCTTGCTCTCCTGAATTCAAAGTCCTAGTGTGGCGTTGAGGGGGAAGCGGTCCGCCCCTCGTATCTGCTCCTGTTGGATTTTCACGCGCATGAGGTGGCACTGAATGGACGAAAGTTCGGGCACTATGAGAGAGTTGATTGATTATATAGCAAAGTCATTGGTCGATAACTCTGAACGGGTTGAGATTCATGAAATTGCCGGAACCCAAACCAATGTCATTGAGCTCAAGGTCGCAAAAGAGGACGTTGGTAAAGTGATTGGACGCAATGGGCGAACAGCTGATGCAATTCGCACGATTTTGAATTGCGGGGCTGCCAAGCTCAATAAACGCTACATTTTGCACATCATCGACGAATAAGAGCACGAGTTCTCTAGCAGATTGAAACAAAAAGACCGCTGCTTCAGTGCTGCGGTCTTTTTGTTTTGTAAGATCAGCCTTCACGATGAAATGAATTGACGCACTCGGCAGCAGCCTGCCAATGCTTGTTCATTTTCTCGGCTTCCTGAGTTGGCATCACTGCCCTAAAGGTTCGCTCCGACTCGGGTGCAGGAAGTGTTATTTTTGGGTTCAGACCGAGCAACGCCGCCGCGGCCGCTCCACGCGCTGTTGTTTCAAAGTTACGCGGGCGCACCAAAGTTGTTTGCAACGAATCGGCCTGGAATTGCATCAGGGTGTTGTTTTGTGCTGCACCACCATCGACGCCCACGCGGGCGATTTGTTGGCCCGAATCTTTTTGCATGAGCGCAAGGAGCTCGGCGTTTTGCAGTGCAATACTTTCAAGAACCGCCCTGGAAATTTGAGATTTGCTCGTTCCACGCGACAATCCAAATAAGGCGCCCTTGGCATGAGGATTCCAATAGGGAGCTCCCAATCCGGTGAGGGCAGGTACAAATAAGACGCTCGGATCTCGCTCATCTTTGAGTGCAAGTGATTCAATTTCTGCTGCCGAGGAGATCCATTGAAATTGGTCGCGCAGGAATTGAACAGCGGCACCAGCGATAAAAGCGGAACCCTCGAGTGCATAGCTCACTGTGCCATTAGGGTGTCCGAATGCCACGGTTGTGAGAAGGCCTGAGTGGCTAGGAACTGCTCTTTGGCCTGTATGCATCAGTAAAAAAGCACCCGTTCCATAGGTTATTTTTGCCTCACCTGGATTCATGCAGCCTTGCCCGAAGAGTGCAGATTGTTGGTCGCCGAGAATGCCAGTGATGGGAATTCCATCAGGGAGAAAACCCAGATCCTGCGTCGAACCAAAATGTCCGCTGCTTGGGAGAATTGTTGGGAGCATTTGTTCGCTGACCCCGAAGAGCCCCATGAGTTCTTGGTCCCAAGTGAGGCTTCGGAGGTTGTAAAGCATAGTCCTTGACGCATTCGTTGGATCGGTGACAAACGATTTTTTTCCACTCAATTGAAATACGAGATAGCTGTCGATTGTGCCGAGACACAGTCGGCCTTCTTTGGCCCATTGAGATGTTTTGCTTTGGTTGCGTAATAGCCATTCCATCTTCGTGCCGCTAAAATAAGGGTCGCAAACAAGTCCGGTTTTTTGTTTGATCGTTTCTTTAAAGGAGCTGTTCCTCAGTTCAAGGCAGCGATCTGCTGTGCGTCGATCTTGCCAAACAAGAGCATTTCCGGCTGTTTCACCGCTGCTCTTGTTCCAGGCCAAACAGGTTTCCCTTTGGTTAGTTACACCAATTGCAAATATTTCATTTTTTCGAGCCGCTGGATTTTTTTGAAGCACAATTTGCCAACTGCTTTCCACCGCCTGCACAACACTGCTCCAAATATCAACAGGGTTGTGTTCAACCCAGCCGGGGGTCGGGTAAATCTGAGGAAATTCAATTTTTTGCTGTGCGATCATGTCGAGTGTTTCGGCATGGAAGAAAGCAGCGCTGGAACCTGTCGTGCCTTGATCAATAGCCAGAATCAAATTCGCCATGTTAACCTCAATTCTTGATGTTCAGGTTGCTACAATAAGGTGATGCAAATGACTCTGCAAGATAGCGCCTCGGGCGCAGCGATTCTCGGTGGCCTCACGCGTGAGCAAAGAGCTGGCTTATTTGTTTGGCCTTCTTTATCTGGAGCAATCATTTCCAGCGAAGAGAGGCGTCTCCTTGAATTGTACAAACCAAGTGGCGTTGTGCTTTTTCGAAGAAATTTACTTTCACTCGCACAGGCCAGAAATCTGTGTGCTGAAATTCATCAGCTGACAAAAGCCAAACACCAGCCCCATGGTGCAGTGATCGCAATCGATGAAGAGGGTGGTCGGGTTTACCGCTTGCCGCCTCCTTTTCCGCGCAATGAACCGGCTGCCTCCTTTGCTGCACCAGAGAGAGAAGATGCTTTGCGCTCGCAGGTCATTCTTCAGGCCGGAGTCGCTGCCGCAATTGGCATCGACTGTCTTCTCTCGCCTATTGCCGACATTCTTACGCGCGCAGATAACCCTGCCATTGCCGACCGAGCTTTTTCTTCACAACCCGAAGTTGTCGCGAAGTGCGCGCAGGCGGTGGTTGAGGAAATTCATGCAGCCGGATTGCTCAGCTGTGCAAAGCATTTTCCAGGTCATGGGCACACTGCAACCGACTCACACAAAGGATTTGCCACTACGGATGTTGACCTTGCGATGCTTAAAGAGAGAGAATGGTTGCCGTTTGCGAAGCTTATTGAGGATGTAAATATTCCTCTCATCATGACAGCTCACGTTGTCTGTACTGCCTTGGACAAGGATCGCCCCGCAACATTGAGCCCTCGCATTTTAACAGAACACTTGCGCGGAACCTTGGGTTTTAGAGGACTTATTCTCTCAGATGACCTGCGCATGAATGCGATTTCCGATTACTACGGTGTGAGCAAGGCTGTAACGGCGGCAATTGTCGATACAGGGCAAAACTCCGACGATGTTGCAGATGATTCTTTTCTCAGGAGCGCATCTTGTGATGCACTTGAGGCCGGCTGCGACATTCTTTTAAGTTGTCAGTCGATTCTGCGCGAGAAAACGGTTCTCATTGCTGTGATGGAACACGTAGAGAAGCGTTTGCAAAGTCCCAAGTGGCATGAAAAAGCAGAGCGAATTTTGCGGGTATTGAAAAAGCCTACGAAGAATCTTTCATGAAGAGCATCATCCGCCGATTCGTTCCAAACTTTATCTTGTTTTATTTTGATTGCGTCGCTGGCTTTGCAATGGGATGCTGAACTTTCAAGGGATGAATGCTCGTAATTGTTACGTCGCCGTCGGTCACCCGCAAAGTGACTTCCTTGCTTGTTTTTGCGTTGAAGAGAGTTGGCACTCCTGCGAGCACTTTGAGGGTGCGGGTCTTTTTCTCGCTCGCTGCAACGATTTGAACAATGGCTGCTTGCGAGTTCGGATTGACAATGTTGAGCGTGAGACTCTCACTTAATCCGCTCAGCATCACCGTATTCTTCCGTCGCACCATAATAGGATAGTCTCCAGGAACGGTTACATCGCCGTCGCGCGGGAGATCGTTGATATCCAATCCATAAAAGGCGAGGGCTGTGCCAGCGGTCAGAAATCCCAGAGCGAGCGCGACAACACGCGCAGAAAATAGGCAACTTGCAGACATCATAAGAACCATTCTCCCGCGCGTTGAAAGAGTTTCGCCAAAGAAAGCCTAGCTGTTGTTATATCTTTTGTGGACCCCCTGTGAGCCGTCGTTTTGACGTCCGGGAAAAAGTTCTGAAACTTCAGTTCAATGGCTTGAGCATTGTGCTGGTGCGTGTCAAATTAAGCGCCTGTCCGGATGAGGGAGGATCATGCTGTTCCAGAGTCTGTTCGACAGGAATATTTTTAAAGCAGCGTTGCTTGCAAGTTTTTGCGTGCACCTTGTTATTTACGTCAGTGCATCCAGGATTCTTCCAGAAAAAGTTGTCAAAGCCGAACCAGAATCAGTGAAGGTGCGCCTTGCCGAGCCGCCCGCTCCTCGTGTTGTTTCAACTCCTGTTGCACAACCCACTCTAAAACCCACACCTCGTCCTCGTATTCGGGTTGATAAAAGAATTCCACCTCCAATCACGCCTCAGAAACCCCCGGAGGAGAGGGCCGGGCTCTCTGACTCTCTTGCCAAACCTGGGACGGGGCGTGAGAGCGCACCCTCAATTGCCGTTGGAAATTCGAGTCTGGCGACAGTGAATCCTGAGGATGCCAACAAACCGATCGCAGAACCGCTGCCTGCAGGTGAGCCCGAGCCGGTTGCTGAAGCAGTTGCCGATGCACCTGCTCAGTGTCCGTTGCCGCCGAATTTGGAGCTGACAACAGATGCACTCAATGCCGGACTCACAAATGCAGAGGTTGTCATTGAGGTAGCTATTACTTCGAGGGGTTCCATTCAAGATGCGCGACTGAGAACCGGGACAGGCTTTGACATCGATAAAGTCGCAATCAAAGCTGCTCTGAAATTGAAATGCAAGCCCGCTGTTTTGGCGGGCAAACCCGTCTCTGTGACCGGTAAAAAACTGGTTTGGAAGGTGATGTATGACTAACTGCAGATTTCAACTTTTTGGCCACCAACAGCGTGACAAAGCTCTAAGGGTTGCAGCTGTTGGTTTCCTTTCTCTTGTGGTTCCACTGCCGAGTTATGTAGCAGCCGCCGAAGAGCTAGTGACAACGACAATTCCATCGCCAACTGCAATTCCGTTTCTTGCGCCCACCGCAAATTCAACGGCAGCACCTGTGTTGCGTAAAATTCGCGGACGCGTTGGTGTTCGCGGCAGTAAAGAGTTGCTCAAAGGTGCATCCCTTGTGGCGCTTCCATCAAAAATAGTAGCAACTGAAAGCTCTTCTGATGGCAGTTTTGAACTTGAGATTCCTGCGGGCACAGATGCACTTTTGGTGAAAAAGGAAGGTTATCTTCCGCTTGAAATTCGCCTTGAAGCAAACGTCGATAATCTGGAACGAGTTCTTCTCGACCCATCGGCAGAGGTCCTTGGAGTTGGCGTGATTCGTGCGCGTCGAAAAGTTGAAGTGAGTCAGCAGAGCCTCACACGCTCTGAGCTTGAGCGTGTTCCAGGAACTCGGGGGGATGCAGTTGCGGCATTGCAAACTCTCCCGAGTGTTCTTCCGGTTTTTCCTGGAGCGGCTAACGTTGTGGTTCGCGGCAGTGCACCTGAAGATACCAAGAGCTTCTACGATCGCATTGAGCTGCCTTTTGTTTTTCACTTGGGTGGTCTTGGAACGGTCATTCCAACTCGCGCTCTCGAGGGAATTGACTTCTATCCAGGTGGTTTTTCTTCACTCTATAATGATGCTATTGGTGCAACAATTCAGCTGCGGTCTGAAAATAAAATCCCCGAACGACCATCGGGAGAGGTTGAGTTGGGGCTTTTGCAATCTGCAGTTTATTTGGAAACGCCTGCTACACTTCTCGGAGAGCCGATAGGAGTTCGTGCCGGATTTCGTAGAAGCTACATTGAACTTCTCGTTCCCCTCATCAAAAAAATCGGTGGTAAAAATCTTCAGTTGTTCACCGTTCCACAGATCACCGACTATCAACTGATATTGAACGGTAAACATGCGCGAGGAACATGGCAGGGCTATCTCATCGGAGCTGCCGATAGGTTGAGTTTGGTTGTTCCCTTCAGACAATCAGATAACGCACAGGGAACTGCGAAATTTTCTTTGTTCAATTATTTTGCAGCCAGCGGTGTACGTTACAGCTTGAATCTCGGCGACGGATGGGGAATGACGCTCTCGCCGCAGCATCGTCTTATCATCATCGAGCAAGATATTTTCGACAACACGGTGAACGTGCGTGGCCAAAAGATGGCTTTTGATGTTCAGCTCGACAAAAAAATCAACGAGCAATGGTCAGCATCCTTGGGTGTGCGTCCCGAACACGATCAAACAAATTCAAAAGTGAATGCATTTCAACTTCCGCCCTCGGGATTCACTCCTTTTTTTGATACCGATACGGCTCCCAAATCATCGTCTGATGTGCGCCGTGAAACTACTTCGGTTCAGGGTCACGTTGATGTTCTTTGGAAACCTGTCGATGAGATTATTGTGAATCCTGGCGTCGCTTTATTGCAGGGCAATAGAGCAGTTCAGAGGGCCGCCGATCCCCGCTTTTCATCTCGTTGGCAGCTCCTCTCTTCCACTGCTTTGAAGGGAGCTGTGGGAATTTATAGTCAGCGTCCTGGCCCGCAGTTCGACTCGCCTGAGTATGGCAATCCAAATCTGACTCTCGAAAAAGCGCGTCATATCGTTTTGGGTGTTGAACAGAATATTTTCGAAGATATTGATGCTGATTTTCAAATTTACCAGAAGAAAATGTGGGATCTTGTTGGTGCGGCAGTTCAAAAACCAACTCTAAGATACGAGAATAATATTGAAGGTCGTGCAGTGGGAGCAGAGATTCTCATCCGCAAAACGCGCAAAGGTCGATGGAACGGTTGGCTCAGTTATGGCTGGAGTCGATCTGAACGCAAAGACCCAGCACTGCTTTTATGGAGGCCATTCAATTTTGACAGGCCACACGCAATTAATGCTGTGGCGAGTTATCGAATCACGGGCCAGTGGGAGTTGAGTGGACGCTGGCAGTACTTAAGTGGTGCACCATACAACATCATTGAGGCAGGCATTTACAATCAAAACACAGGGCGATACCGACCAGTCACCTCAGTGCCTATTCCTGTGCTCAATATCAACAATGGTCGTAATCCCGCATTTGCCCAGCTCGATGTTCGAACAGACTACGATTTCAGAATGAACGATTGGACTCTGTCTGCGTACCTTGAGCTACAAAATGCCACCAACCAGTCGAACGTGCAGGGTTTCCGTTATTCACCCGACTATACCAGCCGCGAAGAAGTCATGGGGACTCCTTTGATTCCATCGTTTGGCATCAAAGCCATTTTCTGAGGAGGACTCATGAGAACGCGTGCTCACTGCATTGAAATTAAACGCCAACCTCTAGTGTTGGGCGTAGCTGCTATCTCGATTTTATCAGCTTCCTGTAATCCGGGTCGCAAATTTTATATTGTCGAGGAAATTCGTGTTCCCGCTATGCAAGTTCTTCAGAAAGTGGAAAATCCAGCTTCCGGACAGCATTGTTTCGACCTGTCGGGAGAGAAAGTGTGTCAGCAGTATCCGCTGCGTCATGCGAGTCAAAGTTATTTCCGCATGCTTGCACTCGCTCCCGCAACCAGCCAACCCATGTCCATTAAGTTTACCAAACTTCAACGTGCTCAACTTGTTCAGCGTCCAAACGCAGAAGACCTTAGGAATGTGGTGACACAAATTCAATCCGATCCAAATGCAACCGAGGAAAGTTGTCTCGCAAAATTGAAGGAAAATGCACCTCTCACGGTATTTATTGATACCCCTCTCGAAAGTTTAGGACTCTCGGAAGGTGCTGCTCGCGCAACCGTGAAACAGGAATCTCCGCTGCGAATTGAGGAGCACGTGGCTGGATTTGTGACCCCCGAGAGAGCTGTATTGGATGCTCAGTTAATAGCCACAGGACAGCTTCCGCTCTACAAAATTGAATACACAGCCACTTCAGGGGATTTGCGAGCAGATAAAGGCGCTCTCACTTTTGCTGTCGTTTCTGAGCCCCAACAGGGTGAGAGCGTATTTTCTAAATGCTTGGCTCGATTCTTTTTGGGCAACGCATCAGCATCCACCAACATAGCCCCCTACATCACGGCCTTGACGCCGGCGCGAGATTCTCTGGTTGATAACTCGCCGCTGCAATTGAAACTCGACTTGGCAGGGCTCGAAACTGACAGCAATTCCAAACAACGAGTTCAATGGTACATAAGCCGTGGAGAACTTGAAAACGAAAAGGCCGCAAGCACTGAGCTGAGCTTTTCTGGCTCCGAACCGTTGACAGCAGTTGGCATAGTGCGCGATTTGCAGGGTGGAGTTGATTTCGCCTGGAGCACTTTTTCCGCAAAACCTTGAATGAGGATATCATGAGCACATCATTTCTAAGCAAAGAACAGCACGCCCGCGCAATTGATGTCACTTCAATTGAAAATGCGTTGGTTGATCTTCTTGTCCGTGCCGAAGAAACCGATCTTCTCGAACTTGGTATGCACAAGGGTCGAATGCAGCTTGTTGATGGCGGAATTCAGGCGCGTATTCTTGCCAATCTCGGGCGCCTGACAGCAGAAGTTGAATTGGGTGGGAGTGCTGCAAACGCGCTCAGAGCCATGGCATTAGTGGGAGCTGAAGTGAGCTACAGCTCATGTATAGGTCGCGATAGCTACGGTGATTCTTTTTCAGCTCGACTCGAGCAGTTGAGCATTCGCAACCGCCTCGCAGTTGTGCCAGACAGCACGGGTACCTGCCTTGTGGTTGTAACGCCTGATGGTGAACGCACTCTCAACACTCACCTTGGAGCGTGTCGAGCCTATCACCGAGGTTTTGTTCCAGAGAAAGATATTAAAGACAGCAAGATTTTCTTCACAACAGGATATGTCTGGGACACCCCCGAGCAGGTGGATGCTATTGAACATGCGCTTGTCGTTGCAAAGGAAAACAATGTAAAGGTCGCCCTCGATGTGGCTGATCCATTCGTTGTCTCGCGCAGCAAAGAGCGCTTCGGAGAGCTTTTCCGAAGCTGTGTTTCACTTGTTTTTGCCAATGCTCAAGAAGCTGAAATGCTTGTGGGATGCACAGGGGAAAAAGCATCCCTGAAATTGGGAGAAACGGTTGAACTTGCCGTTGTCAAAGATGGCGCTCACGGTGCCTGGATATGTCATCATGGTAAAACAATGCATATTCCAACTCGCAAAGTGAACGTTGTCGACACCACTGGTGCAGGCGATCTTTTCGCTGGTGGTTTTCTTCTTGGCCTTGTGCGCGGGAAATCGTTAGAAATATGCGGTCGGTTGGGAACACTCTTGGCGAGTGACACGGTGACCCACATGGGAGTGCGCCTGACATCTGGTATTGAAAATCAAGCGCGTGAGTTACTTTCCTGAATAATCAGAGCGAATATATTCCGCTTTCAATAATTTCTTTTTGAACATCAGGAAAAAGAAAAGAGATGGGTGTTTCACTTTTCAGAGTTGTCCGAATGAGGCTGCTCGAAAGTGCCGAAACCTGGATCTGGGTGACTCCTGTCATCCATGAAACAGTTCCACTCCGTGGGTCATCGAGCGCAGGAAGCATAACCACACCCCCGTTGTGTTGTGCGGGGTGAGGAACTGCTTGGGTGTCTTGCGAACTTGCGCGAGGGCTGACAAAGCAACAGGTGGAAGCCAAAAGCTGAGCTCCATTCATGGTGCCTGTGGTTGGGTCGCGCCAGGCAGGGATGCCAACAAATGAATCCCAGCCAAGAATAAGCGAAAAGGTGTCGTTTTTATGCTGACGTCTGAGTTCTTCCAAAAGCCAACATGTGCCTCGATACGTGGGCAAATTGAGTTCAAAATCACTGACCATGAGTTTGTCGCTTAGAGAGCTAGGGCACTTTTCCACAATGGAATGGAGCCATTTGAGGCGGTTGGCATTGCTTGCAACGGGCTTCTTATCCCACCTGTCTGGTGATGGCATAAGCCAGATTTCATCGAGTTGCTTCGTGTTTAATGCCAGTTGAGCCAAAAGGAAATGTCCAAAGTGGGGAGGGTCAAAGGCTGCACCCAGTATTCCGATTCTTTTACTCTGCGCGGCATGATTGCTCACCCAATCTCTCCCCTTGTTTCTAATAGAAGCCATTTCTGCGACAAATTTGAGGAAACAAAGTGTCCACGAATTTAACACTGGCAATGGTTGAAACAGTTTAAGAACCCTTAAGTTGTCAGTATTTGAATTTTAACACTCCGAAATTGTTTTGAAAAACAAAGTCAAGAGTTTTTTGGCACACCCCGTGCTTCCGTTGAATCAAACGCAAAGCATGAGGTGATTTATGAAAGCGTTGACGTTTTTAAAGGGTTTGATTTTAGGGTTAACAGTGTGGGGAGTGGCACCCGCGTATGGTTACGAAATGAATCATGATTATTACAATCGCTTTCGTTCGCCCTACAAAAACAATGTGTATCTTTCTCAGCAAGCGAACATGGCCCGGAGCGAAGTGACTTTATCGGAAGTTGGCGCTCAGCGTTTTGATGGCTACGGTCTCCAGTTGAGTGCTGGCATGGAGCATTTTCGCTTCATTCAAACAGGCGCCTTTTTTTCAACATCCCAGCTCAGCAACCCTGATGCAACGGCTGACGAATTACGAATGATCGATAGTGGTTTTGAAACTAAAATGGTGATGAGCACACCGGTGAGTAACATTATTGTCGGTGGTGCAGGGGTTGTGTCGAGAGCAAACTTGAATCTCAATGGCGAGAGAATTGCGGTGTCAGGAACTGGCGTTAGAGGAACGTTTGAAGTCAGTTACTATGCCTCAACTCAAGTCGCGTTGGTTTTCGGAGCAAACCACACAATCACAAACTACTCTGGAAAAAATAGCAAAGGCGAAACGGTGAAGCCAGTTTCAAAAACATCTCGACTCGGTGCTGGTTTGACAGTTTGGTTGTAAGACGGCAACCTTTTAAGCAGTTTCCTCCGAAGAATACTGTTTGAAGGGTGTTGGCTATGGTTTTGTGTCGCAAGTCGGCTGTGTGGGGAGCTCTTGGCGGACTGTGTTCAACGGTCCTGGCTTGGGGCTCTCTTCATTTTTTGGGAAAAATAGAAACTGCACATTCGAAGTTTGTGACTGATTCACTCTATTCAAACCCGGAACAAGCGCTTTTTGCATATCGCGGACAAACTATAAACGCGACTCAGTTGCCTTCCGAACTAAAAAATAAATTTGAAAAAGCACTCACTGCACGCACTCAAATTCGTCGTGATGCTGATCTTCAGTTTTACAAGGAAGTCGACAAACTGGCGCGCTTTTACGTTCTTGAGAAAACGATTGCGGCGCAAACAGCTGCAACCCAAAAGCCAGTCAGCGAAGTTGAGGCCGAGTTCCTTGAACGTGAGGAAGCCACGGCCGATGATGCTCGAATGCTTTACGAGGCAAGCGATCCTTCTGCTCCTCGAGAAGGATTTCTCCCGGTACGCACTCAACTGGTGAACTATTTGAATGAAGTGCGGCGTCGTGAATCACTCGAAAAATGGAGCAATGGACTCAAGGCCAAAGGTGAATGGTCGGTAGAATTACGCCGCCCCGAAGCCACATTAAACCTCTCGGAATTGAATCTTGATGGGCTGCCCAGCGATGCAAAGGGAACCCCCAATGCAATCGTTTTTGTCGATTACTTTTGCGAAGGTTGTGTTCCTTTTCTAGTCGATTTTGCAAGCCGCATGGAAGCCAATCGTGGCGAATTGAGACCTGTTTACGTTCCGTTTCCTTACACGCAGCCAGAAGTCTCTATGGCGTTGGCTCGTGGTAGTTTGTGTGCAAACCAGCTAGGCGGCTTCTCTGCATTCCACATGGCTGCCCTCACGAAAGGCGAACTTCTTTCGGAAGTCTCTGTGTTCGAGCTCGCGAGACAAGCCGAAATCAAGATGTCTGAATTTCGATCCTGTTGGCGCCGAGGCGAGGGCCTCGCCGAGCTGCTTGGACGAGCCCAAAATCTCGCGCGTTTGACAGGCCTGATGCAAACCCCTGCTGTAGTTTACGGAGGACAGCTCTTCGAGGGGCCGAACCTGCTCAATTCCCTCGACAAAGCTATTGCCTCAGGTGGGCAACTCGACAAGTTGACAAAACGCGAACCGGACAATAAATCACGCTAACCTATTGCAGCCGTAGCTCAGTTGGTTAGAGCACTGCCTTCACACGGCAGGGGTCCGGGGTTCGAGTCCCTGCGGCTGCACCAATCTTCTTAACCGCGGAGTCCTGAAATGAATCTGCTGTTTGCAGATTTTCTTCGGGTGGTTCTTTTTCTTTCGATTCTGTTCGCAATGTCATTACCTCTTTCAATTTATTTGGAACGTGTTTTCAGCGGCCAAAAGACATTTGCGGACAGGGTGCTCGGTCCTATCGAGAATTACATTCTTCGCTTTTTGAAAGTTCATTCAGAAGCAGAACAAACAGATGAATCTTGGGTTGGATCGTTAACTTAAATTATTTAAAATCTTCTTTTTCAAAGATTCCCAAAGCGAGAGAGGCATAAATTGAGCTCAAGAAGGGCAAAGAGATGAGAGATTCGTTTCCTTCATCTGAATTGTTCTCCGATTCAAAATTTAAGTACTTGCTCCAATCGGAGAGGAATTGTCTTTTTTGTTGGACGTAATTTTCCTCAAGCCAATTGTCTTTGAATCTTTTACGCAGCTGGGGTGGTTGGCTTGCGCAAAAACGCATGAGTGCATTCCACTCAGAACGCATCGCTTCGTTCTCACTCTCCCAAATGGTGTCACTCGTATTGGGAGTTTGACTCAAGAAAAGTTCTCCATTTTTTACGAGGTGCGCTGCTTCATGACAGACAAGTGAAGCCTGGACCAGCGGATGCAGTGTTGTGGTTGTCTCTCGTTTTGGCCACGCCAGCCAAAGGCTTCCGTCTGAGAGCATCATGGATGCGGGCCGAGGGACAGAGTCAGGCAATGCAATGAGATGAAAATTTCCTTGCGTGAGCAGGTGAGCTCCAGTGGTGTCTTCAAGAAGCACAGAACTGATGTCCTCTGGAGTGAGCCAGGCATATGAGTTTAGGGCTGTGACGCCGAATCTTTGGTTTGAAGATAATGGATTTGGGTCCTCGGCGAGCCATTTCTCCATAACGTTCCATTGTTCATCAGGAACGCCAGCGAGTGATCTTAGAAAGAGCCTCAGTTGGTCACGTGGCTCCCAGACGATCGGAAAAAGCATCTCAATGATGTGTCGTAATCTTCGCACGGGGCAAGAGATTTTATCAGTTCCTTTGCGTTCTTCTCCGGGTAAACCACATTCGAGCATCCAGCTTTGGCGAATGGCATCGGCCTCCGCCCGCATGTTGCTTTGAGAGTTTATTGCTTTTCTGAGCACAGCTTTAAGCGCATCTGATGCAAGGGAAGTGTCCTTGTAGAGCCACATGAGCTGCCACAGAAGCCAGCTATTGTCGTGTATGTCCCGAGTTGAGGTAGACGCATCCTCAAAGAGCGGTAACATGACCGCCGCAAGGTGTTTTGAAAAGGAGTCGATTGTGGTGAAATTCATCCGAAGCGTCCTTCATATCCCCGAAGAGCTGGGGAGCTTTCGAGGGCTTTGGCAGAGACTCATGTTCTCTGATGTTAACCCACTGCTTCAAACTCTCAAAGCCGAGTCTGGCGAGGAGTCCCATCTTCGCAAGATGCTCTGGGTGGAAAGAATTTTCACCGATAAACATAACTACACAGAAGAATTGAGCACAGCATTACCGCAATTGAGAGCTTCGGTGATGAATACAATTGCTCGAGCCGAACGAATTTCTCTTATCAAGATGTTTGCAATTCACGTGGTTGACGTCCTTTGTTCAATTGCGGCTGCTCTCTTGGCCGTTCGGATTTTGGGACTTTTTGAGAAGAATCCCATGGGCGAGAATATGTCGTCAGTTGTTTCGCAAAGTCTTCTCCTTGCTCTTGCAGTTTTTGCCCTGAATGTTTTTGCCGCGAGCCTGCATGCCCAGAAAATTGAGCGCGAAACGTTGGTTGTATTTCGTGTTCAAACAACTTTAACGCGTTGGCTAAATGCGTTCGTGCTAGGAATGTCTAGGCAGGCAAAAAGTCGTTTTCCTACGGGCGATCTTGTTAACTTGGCTCAAACTGATGGCAGGCATGTGGCCGAATTCTTTGCGCACGCAGCTGTCGATTTTCCCGTCTTGTTTGTAAGCGTGACTTTGATTGTTGGAATCATGTGGTCGATTGTTGGCCCGGCTGCATTGGTCGCACTCGGGATTCTTGTCATGCAGATCCCCGTGTCTCTTTTCTTTTCCTGGCTCGGACAGCGTCTGCATGGTGAGCTCATGCGGCGAAGTGACAAGCGACTCTCTCTCGTGACCGAATGGGTTCAGGCAGCCCGACTTGTGCGCTATTTTGGTTGGACTGGCCGTTTTGTGCAGGACATTCGGGAAGCATCAAGGCGTGAGTTCGTTCAAGATTTAAAACTCAAAGCCCATTACAGTGCCTCGTTTGGCCTTTCGACATCCTGGTGGATGCTTGTAGCCCTCGGTGTCTTTGCCGGTTTTTTATGGTTTCACGCAGAAAAGTCGGCAACCCAGGTTTTTGCAGCTATCTGGTTGTCGTCGATCCTTGGGCAGCAGCTCAATCCGCTCCCTTGGTTTGTGCGAATTTTCTCTGAAGCCAGAGTGGGGTCTGGAAGATTGCAAAATGTTTTCAGCTCGCAGCTTCAGGCTGAGGAGTTTAGCACGCGAAACTTCGTTGTTCCTGCAGACCTTACTCTGAAGACCGAGAATGCTGTTTCTTTTGAGGATGTTTCCTTTGAACTGAAGGATGTTTGGGTTGAATGGCCAGGTGTTCCCACTCCTGCGCTGCAAGCCATAAATTGTTTATTTCCTGCAGGTTCTCTGAGTGCAATTGTCGGTCCTGTGGGTGCTGGGAAATCGGTTCTTTTGCAAACAATCATGGGCGAAATCACACCTACCAGAGGTGTTGTTTTGCTTAGCTGCACACTCGTGTTTTCGTCTGGAAGCAGAGAAGGAATCTCACTTCCTGTTCACACAGATGTAGGGCTTAAATTACTGAGAAAAATTCAAACATTTGTTCCCCAGGAAGCCTTTGTTGCTGCCGCCACTGTCCGCGAAAACATTCCGCTCTGTTATTTAATGGAAGGGGATTCATTTTTAGAACTCGACTCTGAGGTTGTGAACGCGTTGGATCGCGCACAGCTTGGTGTCGACGTGAAGTCGTTTCCAGATGGATTGAGCACTGAACTCGGCGAAAGGGGCGTGAATCTCTCAGGAGGTCAAAAGCAAAGATTGAGTTTGGCTCGCGCTGTGTATGCCAACCGTCCTCTGGTTCTTCTCGATGATCCTTTGAGTGCAGTGGACACTGAAACTGAGAATATTCTCGTGCAAAAACTTCTTTTGGAGTGCTGGTCGGCACCAGTGACCGTGATTTGGTCTACTCATCGCCTGGCACATCTTTCACTGGCGCGCCATATTGTTGTTTTGGACGAAGGAAAAATTGTTGAGCAAGGGAATTGGGGTGAGTTGTCGCAACCAGGGAGTCGATTGAATGCGATTTTGTCGACGCTAAGAAAAGAGCCAGCGAAATCTGCCTCCGTGGCTGAGGGCGTTCACTCATGAGCGGATTTATTGCACGGGAAACAAAGGCCACGGGCAGTATGGGAATGGGATTCTATTCCCGCTATCTCACATCAATGCGTTCAATGGCATGGATGGGGCCGATACTTCTCATTTTGATCGTTGCCGAAAACTTTTTTGCAAACGGGTTTCGTTGGCTAGTGTCGCTCTGGGTTGAAGGCTGCGGAGACGACGCATGTGCGCGCGGTCAGTGGTTCGAGCGGCCTGTTCGTCTTTATTTATCTGAGGTTTCCCCGCAACGAAGTTTATTTGTTCTCCTGTGGTTTGTTCTGTTTGCTGTGGTTTTCCGTACGTTCACCTGGACCGTTGTGACTGCATTTTTGGCGCGGGGCGGACGCTCGCTGCATGATGAGGTTGTTGCAAATCTTTCTCATGTCCCTGTGACCTTCTATGATGAGAATCCAACGGGCCGAATCGTGCGGAGGTTCAGCGGAGATTATGCAAATCTTCTTGTTGAGATTCCCAATTATGTGAACGACATTTTTGGCTGTATCGCAGAGATCGTTTGGATTTTTCTTCTAGTGGCGCTTCAGGCTCCTCTTGCGTGTGCATCTTGCTTGCCCTGTGCTCTCGTTTACATCCGCATTCAAGCGAATTTTCGCCCTGCGAGTCGGGAGGTGCAGCGGCTTGCCAAGATCCTCGAAACTCCTATTTGGTCTGTGTTCACGGAAAGCGTTGCGGGGATGCAAACCATTCGAGCCTATGGCCGCAGTGATGAATTTCAGCTTCGGTTGAAAACTCTTCAAAATCGTTATGCGTATGCTTTTCTAACTCAGAATCGCATGACCCGCTGGCTGAATGTTCGCTTGAAAATGACTTCAGAAATGTTTGGCTTCATAGTCACACTCTTTGTTATTTGGGGGCTCGCCACAGGGCGATTGGGAGCTGGAGTCGCTGGTTTTCTGATGAGTTTGTCGATTGGCCTCGATGGCACGATGCAGTGGCTGACCCGCAGTTTCTCAATGATTGATTCAACAATGGTTTCGCTCGAACGCATTCTCGAATATCGAAATTTGCCTCGGGAACACGGCGGATGGGGTGCGCAGTTTCGCTCGAGCGAAAGTCTTCCTGAAGGTGCTGCCGTCGTTCAAGGTACGCCCGGCGGTAAACATGCCTTGGGAGCGAGTGTTGTCTTTGAAAAGGTCTCCGCCCGATATCGTTCTGGGTTACCGCTGGTATTAAACAATGTACAACTAACAATTCCCTGTGGGGCAAGAGTAGGGATTATTGGACGCACCGGAGCCGGAAAGTCGACTTTGTTTCAAGCGCTCTACCAAATGCTCGAAATGGATTTCGGCGACATTCTCCTTGATGGTGAATCTTTGAGAGGAAAATCAATTGCCGAGGCACGTTCTTCGTTTACGATTGTTCCCCAAGAGCCCCACCTTTTTGCTGGAACTCTGCGGCACAATCTGGATAGGCTTGAAAAACACTCGGAAAAACGCCTTTGGGAGGTTCTCGAGGCGGTTCGGCTCGCAGCACACATTCGTTTGAACTGGCCTCTCGGACTTGATTTTGAGATCTCTGAAAGGGGTGCGAACCTCTCAGTCGGGCAGCGTCAGCTGATCTGTTTTGCTCGTGCACTGCTCATGGATGCGCCCGTTGTGTTGATGGATGAGCCCACAGCGAGTGTTGATTTGGAGACCGATGCGGCAATTCAGGCTGCTGTGAAACACCTCTTTCGGGGTAAAACTTTGCTCGTGATTGCCCATCGCCTTGAAACGGTACAAGATTGCGATCGAGTGCTCGTCATGAGCCAAGGCCGGCTTGTCGCTGAGGGAACTCCGGAAACCATTCTGCCTGCATGGATGGCCGGATCCGACTTGTCTTCCATGCTTGCCTGAATGTCGTCCAAGGGAGGTTCTGATGTTGCGCCAAACGACCGGTGCCGATGCGCCGCAGAAAATTAAAATTCTCGTCACCGGAAAATTACACGATATTGCCATCGATCTTCTGAACAATCCTCCTGCCGAGCTTGCTTTGAATCTGCCAGTTGAAATTGCTTACTTTCCCGATTGTACTCGGGAGGTCTTGCTGCGCGAAATTGCTGATTCTCACGTACTCATTTCGCGATCTGAAACCGATGTAGATCGCGAAGTTTTGGCAGCAGGTAAACAATTGAGTGTTGTTGCCAGAGCGGCTGTTGGTTACGGAAATATTGATGTCGAGGCTGCCACCGAGGCTGGTGTACTCGTGTTGAACACTCCTGGTAAAAATACCAACTCAGCCGCTGAATTGACACTCGGATTACTGCTTTCAGTGATTCGCAACATTCCGCGTGCGCATTCAAGCACTGCCGCGGGTGGATGGAATCGACACGAATTCACGGGCACTGAATTGCTTGAAAAAACTATAGGCATTGTAGGTCTTGGTAACGTCGGACACCGTGTTGCCAAGTTCTGCCGTTCATTCGACATGAAAGTGCTGGCCTTTGATCCTTATATAGCCGAGGATGTCTTTCGTAAACACGGCGCAGAGCGTCGTTCTACACTCGAGGAGCTTCTTGCAGAGTGCGACGTTCTCACGGTGCATACGCCTTTGAATAAAGAAACAAAGGGTATGATTGGTGAAATTGAATTGCGCAAACTTAAGCCCGGCGCAGTTGTTCTCAATGCAGCGCGTGGCGGAATTATCAACGAAAAAGCATTACTCAAGCTTCTCAATGAGGGCTACGTTGCGGGTGCTGGAATTGACACCTTTGATAATGAGCCGAAACCACTTTTTGAATTGGTGTCTCACAAAAACGCAGTTGTGACTCCGCACATTGGAGCAAGCACACACGAAGCTCAGTACCGCATTGGTCACACGGTTGCTGTCCAAACTCTCAAAGCATTGCGTGGAGAAATTGTTGATACACCAGTCAATCTCCCGCATGTTTCGGTTCTAGGGACAGAAACTTCACGGCGTTTTGCTGTGCTTGCAGAAAAACTCGGACGTGTGGCCGCTCAAATCTGTGATTTCAATCCTCGCGAATTGCGTTTGATTGTGTCGGCCGATCTCAAAAGCGAAGAACTGCAGCTGTTACGAATTTCTGCAATCAAAGGTTTTGTTTCGCCAAGCAGTGAAGAATATGTGAGTTACGTGAATGCTGAGAGGCTTTTGGCGCGCCGCGGGCTTAACCTTAACATAGAATTCGCAACCACCGAGAACTCAACAGTGAGACGCAATGGTCTCGAGATAAGGGTGGAGGGGTCCGCTGCTCATGAGCAAACCTCAGTCGGTGCTGTTTTATTGGGGAATGAACACCCACGTCTTTGCTCTATCAACGACTTTCTTTTTGAAATTGAGCCCGAAGGCGAAATGCTTGTGCTTCAAAATCACGACCGCCCTGGAGTGATTGGCGATGTTGGTTCTTACTTGGCGCGCAATCAAATCAACATTGCGCAATTCGAGTTATCGCGGAATCGCCGCGGCGGTATGGCTATGTCGCTCATCCGAATCGATGGCACTCTGGAATCGGAACTTCTCTCCGGGATGCGAAAATTGCCTAACGTCATTGGCGTCAAGATGGTGAGTGGCCTCTGAGCGAGAGCTTGTTCCTTTTTGCGTTCCTTCCCTGTTACTATCATGAGGAGCATGAAAGCCGGAAAGAGTGGGGGCCATGGCAGACGACAGGCCAAATGATGACAAAACCGTAGTGGCTTCGTCCACGCAGTCGCTGACAGGTGGCCAAACCAGAAACAACTCTCCGGTTTTGGTTCAGTACGATGGAGGTGCTGCAGGGAAGCGATTTAATCTCTCCATCATAGGTATCCTTGTCGGGCGTAGAGCAGATCGTGTGCAGGTCTGGATCGATGATCCAAGCGTGTCTCGCGAGCACTGCCGCATTGACTTTCAGGGAACCGCAGCGATTGTGAGCGATCTTGGAAGTTTGAATCATACCTTTATCAATGACATACGAGTGATGCAGAGTGCTGAACTCGTGCATGGTGACATGTTGCGGGTCGGTAACGTGCGTTTGCGTTACTTTACTCATGGCACAGCCGATCAGCTTCTGTTCGACCGCATTTATCGCATGGCAGTCCAAGATCGCATGCTTGATGTCTTTCGTCGTGAATATGCCATGGAGCGTCTGGAGGAAGAGTTTCGCCTGGCCAAGGCCGGGAGTGTTGAGCTCTGCTTCATCATGATAGATCTCGATCACTTTAAGAATATAAATGACACTCATGGTCATGACGCCGGTGACATTGTCCTCAAGGAGGTTTGTGCCTCCATAAAGCCGCTCATTGGGCCGAATAATACTTTTGCTCGTTTCGGTGGCGAAGAGTTTTGCGTCTTATCTGGCTCGTCTCTGGATGACTCAGTCGCCCTCGCGGAGAGAATTCGCCGCACTGTTGAATTGAGTGCCGTTGACTACGGAGGTCAAACTATCCCAGTCACGGTCAGTTTGGGTGTTGCTTCGGCGCTTGAATTATTTTCCAGCAGCGAGCTCCAAGAAACCCAACCCAACACCCAAGATCTTGTTCGCTTGGCGGATGCAAGACTTTATCAGTCCAAACAGGGAGGCCGAAACCGTGTTACTTCCAAGTAAGCAGTCCCTGCGTTCATGGTCCTTGCTCACTCTAGCACTTCTTTCGCTGTGCTCCACTGCGGGTATCGTGTCTTGCGTTTCGAAGTCGGTGAGCGGTTCAACGCCACCTGGCCCAACGGACGATACCGTCTATGAGCCTGTGTTGTCGCGTTGGACTCGCAAAATTAATGTTTTTTCCAAATTTCAGAATCGGGTTGAGATGACGGCGGTTCTCCTCACCGATGACATGCGCCTGGCAGTCACGCAGAGGTTTTCGCGCCTTCGTGGTTCTGGAGACGGGTTGTCTGTGTTGTCCGATTCATCGGGCGGAGTGCGCCTTGGAGTTTTGGTGAGCGTGTTTACGCCTGAGGCTTCCTACATAAACCTCGACGATCGCACACTTTGGTCGCTTTCAATGCGAATCGGTCCAAGTCAGCTTTCGCCGACTTACGTGCGACGTATTGCCGACAAAACTCTCTTGCAGACCTTTTTTAGTAATATCCATCAGTGGTCACAGGATTATTTGATGGTCTTTGATTTTCCTGAAACCATTCTCCAGCGAGATAATGAAACTCAAAAGCAGTCTCTCGCCGCTGAATTTATTGCCCAGTCTGCGGTAGCTAAAGTCGAACTCCGCTGGCCCTGATTTTTTGACGCATCAATCTTGTTCTTACCTCACCGATACCACGTCTGAGTCGTAACAACTTCCCGTTTTGGGGACACGTTGTGGCCAGTCGGGGTGTTTTGAGGAATGGCACAGAGCCAGCCAAAATATATTCTCACAGAGCGTATTGCGCAGGGTGGCATGGCAGAAATCCACCTTGGCAAGAGCGTGGGAATTGATGGTTTTGCTCGGGTGTGTGCGTTTAAAAGAATTCTTCCGCATTATGCGCAAGACAACGAGTTTGTCGAAATGTTTCGCAACGAAGCGAATGTTGTGAAGCAATTGCAAAACAAAAATATCGTCCAAGTTTATGATTTTGTCTCCGACGGCAGCAGCTACATGTTGGTTATGGAGTTTGTTGACGGCCAAGATCTCCGTGGTCTGCTCTCGGCATCTGAGCAGCAGAAAAAGCGTATTCCAATCGAGCTTGCTTGTTATATCGCCATGGAAACGCTCTCCGGGTTGTCCTATGCGCATTCGGCTGTCGATGTCTCTGGAAAGTCGATGGGGATCATTCATCGCGACGTTAGCCCGCAAAACATTCTTGTGAGTTACGACGGCGACGTGAAACTCACCGACTTCGGAATTGCGAAGGCAGATAACCAGAGCAACAACACTCGCGTGGGTGTTCTAAAGGGCAAATTCAGGTATATGAGCCCTGAACAAGCCAGCGGCTATAACATTGATGGCCGCTCGGACGTTTTTGCTGTGGGAATTATTCTCTATGAAATGCTGACTATGGCTCGCCTTTTTAAAGGTGAGGATCTGGCCGTTCTTGAGGCTGTCAGGATCTGTCAAGTCAAACCACCGAGCCTGGTGAACAATAGTGGTGTTCCGCCTGAACTAGACGCCATTGTCATGAAGCTGCTCGCTAAAGATCCCCTGCAGCGCTATCAGTCGGGCCGGGAGGCCGTGCGCGATTTAAGCCGCTTTCTTTATAAACTTCGCCCCGATTTCTTCATTGGTGAACTTTCTGATTTCATGCACGTAATTTTCTTGGAACAGCTTGAGGCTGCGCGAGAAAGGCTCCGTTCAACCTTAGCTTTGCCGGTTGGTAATTTCGATGCAGTTTTAAAATCCAACAATGTCTTTGGGGATAGAATAGATTCAATGGCTTCATCGCAAGTCGTTGATTTGAGTTCCTCCATGACCAATGCCCGCAATCAGGTTCGCATGGGCGGCGGAACTTCAATTCGAGTGGGAAGTGCGGTTGCTCTTGGGCAGTCGACACGAAACTTAGAAATTGATGGGAGCGGAGTTTCTTCACTTCACGTCAAAAGAAAACCAGGCTCGCTGAACCTAAAACGATCAGGCTCGCTCCAGGTCACTGGAAATAGGAGTGTTGGTGCGCCTGTCAGCAGCGGAATTCAACCTTCGGTGTACTTCGAACCGGGTATGGGGCGAAAGAAAGCGTCAGGCAGTTTGGCAGGGCCGTTGTTTGTTCTTGTGCTCCTGGTCTCTGCACTTTTTGCGGGACTTTATTTTATTAAAAACCGCAGCGTCGGTTTGCAAAGCACCCTGGTTTTATCGACGATGCCAGAAAACGTGCGGATGTTGGTTGAACTAAATGGAAAATCGCTCGGCAAGGGCAAGCCGATGACTCTTCCTCTGCAATTAACTCTTCCAACCGGCGTACATTCTATTGTCCTCAGTCGACCTGGCCTCAAAACCAAACAAATTGAAATCAAAGCTCCTGCCTCTGGGAAAAAATTCGAGGAGCAGGCCCTTTTAGAACGTGATCCGAGCCTTCCCACTGCGCAACTCAGAATTGTAACGGAACCCCCAGGTGCACAGGTCACCAATCTGGAGGGCTGGGATGCGGGAGAAACTCCGTATCTTTTCAGGCTTCTCCCAGTGGGAGAAAAGTTGCGCTTTCGAGTGCAGCACCCCAAGTGTAAATCGGGGGTCTTTGAAGAGACGTTGAGCCGTGAAGATGTGCAAAGAACATCTTTGCGTAAGCTTGAATTGCGCGAATGCAAGCGCTGAGGGCGGCATTGACTAGACACTCCGCACCCACTGCTTTATGCCCGTGATGAGCAATCACCAAGATCAAACGGCATGAATGGATTCAGAATGTTCAAGCGTAATGTCAATTGGGAAAACGAAATTTCTCTTTGCGGTGCCAGTGAATCGGAGCGACTTTGGCAGATTGCCGATGAGTTTCGAGCTTGGGTGGTGCGCGATCTGCAGGCCTTGCCGGTGCAGGAACGTGCGGGCTTTCGTGGTGATTATCTCTTCGTCATCGACAACAAACCATGCTTTTTAGTTGTCGTGACACCTGAATTAGTTTCAAGCGGACGAATCGAATTTCCTAGCGGCCGAGCCCAAGTGGCGTTCGATATGGGCGCACCGAGCGAGTTGCCTTCGGCGACAATTGAAGAACTCTTCAACGATGGCGGAGTTCGGGTGAAAGTTACAACTGATGCCAATACTTTGCGTCGGCTTCTTGGTGGAACTCTCAAAGCCAAAATCGCATATATCAACGGTTTGGTTAAAATTGCAGGCGATTTGCCATGCTTTATGCGACTCGTCTCAGTGCTTAAGGGGCGGGGCGTGGGGCCACTGAAGGCGCTTGTTGGGCCCGACGCATCAGAATCTCTTTCTCCTCGCTGGTCACGTTGATTCTTTTGCGAGGGAGTTTGTAGTCAATCTCCGCCTCTCTTTGAGGGGCTGTGGCCGGCAGAACATCTGCCCGGCTGTGTTTTTGGGAATGGGCAGATTCTCCCGCCCCTGAAACTTGTGCCCGAAGGTTGAGCGTCATTTCGAAGAGATCAACAACGCGTTCGCAAATGGCATCAATGTCGGTCTCTGTGAGGCTACGCCCGAACCGATTTTCCTGACTGTGATCGGAAATAATCTCACGGATAGCCTGGCCAGTTGCAGTTCTGAATATATTCATGGAGAAAAGCTCCTTCGTTGATGAGCATTGCCCACTCATTCTGTTTTGAGCTTCGCATGCTGTTGGCTTTGATTTGTTTCTGTGCAGTTGATTTTGTCATGGGAAAGAAACGTACATGGATGAGAATTTCAAAAAATCAGGTTCTCTTGTTGAGGTTTCAGGGGCTTGCCTAGCGCCAGATTGGAGTAAGGCGGTTGCACACGGACCAGGTCAGCCCGCAGTTTTGCCCATGGTTTGTCAAAATCAAAAAACAGGGCAAGTCCTGATGCTTGGCTACGTTTCGGAAGAGGCATGGCAAGAAACCTTGATTTTGGGCGAAGTTGTTTTCTGGTCGCGTTCGCAGGAAAAACTCTGGAAAAAAGGTGCGACCTCAGGAAACACTCTCGTTGTTCGTAAAATTTACATCGATTGCGATGCAGACACCCTCTTGGCACTTGTCGAGCCTCAAGGGCCTACGTGTCATCGTCAGAGCGATACTTGCTTCGATCCGGAACGCGGGCAGAGTGGTTTCGAATCGGTGGATGTTGGATGGTCGGTTTTGTCCCGACTCCATGCAACCATTGTGGCTCGCCAGGGAGGAGCAGATCCTGAAAGCTATTCCCACAAATTGTTAAAAGCCGGGATCGATCGTGTTCTTAGGAAGCTTGGGGAAGAGTGCACCGAGACTATTCTCGCAGCAAAAAACACCACCATAACCGGCAACGCGGATGAGTTTAAATCCGAGTCGGCAGATCTGCTTTATCACTGGTTGGTGGCACTGGTCGCACTCAAGGAGTCGCCTGAAAGTGTTCTGGCCGTGCTAAAGTCAAGAGAAGGCGGACCACGACGGCGTGATGTTGAGAAGCTCTAAGCTTGGTGTGAGGTCCATCCAAATCAAATTTCCATAGAATTCGCCGCCCGGTGCATCTTCGTAAGCGATTCTCACATGCCAATCGTTGGGTTTGGTTTCCACAATGCGGGCACGCCGATTGCGGTGAACCAAGGGGTCACCCACCTCTAATATTGGATGAGCTAAGCAGCGAGCAGCAATCTTTAAATCTATGATTAAATTTGCTTCGGTTGAGTGATCGTCGTCGTCGTCGTCGTCGAGGAGAGCTCCAAAGGGAGCAATTACGCAGCCGATTTCAGTTATTGATTCGAGAATGACAAGCCTCGATGTGCAGGCACATTCAGGCCAAAGCTGGAGCCCAACGAGAATGTCTCCTGCGACAGGACTTTGATTCAATATGGACTTGAGCATCATTCGCCAAAAATCCCGAGTCAAGGAAGCGCTTTTCTTTCCGATGATTCACTTGAGAGGATAGCACATGACCGCCGACTTGAGCCTTATCCCCAAAGAATACCTGACACCTGAGCGAGGGGCTTTGCTTCTTGAGAAGTTGCCTATTTTTAGGGGCTTCGCAGCAAGCGAGCTTGTCAGGATTTATGCAATGGGGGAATTGCGCCTGTATAAACCCGCAAGCAACATCATTGTAGAGGGTGAAGCGAGCGCTGGCATGTACGTCATTTTGGAAGGACAGGTTGGCATTTTTAAGGCTGGTCGTGGTTCGCATGACGAAGGGCATCTCCTGGTACATCTGGGGCCAGGTGCTTGTTTTGGTGAAATGAGCTTTGTCGATCATCAGCCTCGAAGTGCAACCGTAGTTGCGCAAAATAAAGTGCTTTCCTATTTTCTCGACGGCAAGGTCTGGCAAAAAGCCCTTGATACCGATGTTCAAATGGCAGAGCGGTTTTATAAAAATTTCGCACTAGTTTTAAGCAATCGTTTAAGAACGCTCGATGAGCAATTCATCTTGAGCCAAAAACAGCTCTGGAAATATTCATTGTCGAGGCGCAACGATGCTCTTTGAATATCCCAGCTTTATCTTGAACCCGAGCTCATCTTGGGCGAGAACCTTGCTTGTATTTGAGATGCAGATGGGGTTGTTTTTTTATGCCAGAGCTTCCAGAGGTTGAATCGTTTTCTCAAGCCATCGGCCGAGAATTTGCCGGCAAAAAAATCCGCAAGGTAAAATTTCATAGGGCTGATCTTCGATTTCCATTCGATCAACCCACTCTGTTAAAAATATTTGCGCCCGGAGCTACCTTTCTGTTTCCATGCCGTATCGCAAAGCAACTTGTTTTGCGCACCGACCAAGGATTGGTTGCGGTGAGTTTGGGCATGAGCGGGTCGTTCTTGCCATCGAGCTACCCAAAGCGCCTCCTCCATGAGCACGTGACGATTCTATTTGATGACGATACAGCTCTTGGATTTGTTGATCCAAGACGCTTTGGTTTCTGGAAACCCATCCAATCTTACGATGAAGTCTCTGTCGCTGCTGATCCCTTGCAGGTTGAAAGTCTTTTGAAGGCCTTTGAATCGCGCTCTTTTCGACATTCGCAGCGTTCAATCAAAGACGCATTAATGGATCAGGCGCTCATTGGTGGGCTTGGCAATATCTATGCGCTTGAGTGTCTTTTCCGCGTGGGTGTTTCTCCGCTGCGAAAATGCAATCGAGTTAAGAAGGCTGAATACGCTCACCTGGCCAAAATCGTTCCTCCGATGCTCCTGCAGGCAATCGATGCTGGCGGTTCAACGGTTTCCACATATCGTCGGCTTCATGGCGATGCCGGAGGATTTCAGGAGCTGCACCTTGTCTATGATCGGGAAAATGATTCATGCTTAAACTCAAAATGTAATGGTATCATCAAGCGGGTCGCTCAATCGGGGCGCAGCAGTTGGTGGTGCCCACGGTGCCAGAAATAGGTTTAAAAAGATGCACACTCACAGCACTCAATTAAAACAAAAAGAATCGTCCGAAACGTGGTGTGTTGATTTGTCGGAGTGCTGGCGGGTTCCAGGTTTGTCTTCTGTTTGGTGTGAAAGAATGCAAAGCGAAGACATGGTTTTGGGGCGCGCTGCCAATCACCGCGAAGAGCTCGCAAATAAAGAGTGGATGAACCTCAAAATTCCGGTCAAGTTAAAAACTCACAGTGAGCAAAAACCCTGGGGGCGAGAAATTTGGTATACTGGTATTGAAAAAAGAGGTGTTTGCGAGGTGGAGTTGCACACCAAAGAAACGATGAGTTTGCCTTCCTACCTGTCTCTTCTTTCTGGAAAAAAAGAGTGTGAAAATGGGCAAATTAAGGCACCTTCTTTGCTAAAAATTCTTGATCCACTTCCCGAGCCTGAGCGCGGTTGCTTGTACATCGAGCTGCACAAAGAAAAATGGGAAACGTACGTAGTTACCTCTGTCGATTCCGTTGTTTGGCCAAATGGAATCGGTGAGGTTATTTTTGGTTTTTCGGAATCGAAATTATCAGACTACAACGGCAATAGGGATATTTTCCTTACCGCGCTTCAGAAACAGATTTCTGAATATGAAAAAGTGCGACGCCAGATCGACGCAGACGCGAGCTATTTAGCGTCTGCGATTTGGGCCGAAAATGAAAAAAAACTATGGCAGAGTGTTAGAAGCTATTTTGGAATTCGCAAGGTAGCCGTTGGTGAGGTGATCGAGGTTCCTCCCTTCACACCCCACAGCCTTCAAAATGGTGTCAGGGTTGTAGAGTTTCAAACCCCCACTTATGAACGGCTCATTTTGGCTTTTAATCAAAAAGTTCAAACACAAAAGCATTGGGACACAGCGGAAGCTCTCAGTCAGGCGCATTTCAAAGTGCCTCAGGTGCATCCTGAAACCAAAAAGAAGAGCAATGAAGAAGCAGATCTAATAGAAAATTCTTGGCAATGCATTGTCGATTTTCCTGGTTTCAAGGTGCAGAGAATGGAACTTGCCGCGGAGCAAAGTGTGCCAGTGAGAGTCGCTTCAGGGAGTCATGTGTCGTTAATTTTTGTAGTCTTGGGTTCTGTTTTAGTAGAATCTGAGAGTCATGACACTCTGTTTGAATTGGGAGCCGAGGAGGCTGCTTTGTTTCCCGAAGTTGGCCTGCATGTTCGCATCAAAGCGGCTTACGGCGGGCCAGCAGTCGTTCTTTTTGTTTGACGTCTAAACCATACTCTCTTTTAGGTGATTCATGATAGCTCCCATAGCAGCATTGCTGATTGTTCAGATTCTATTTGCTGCTCTTCCAATCGCCTCCAAGTTTGTATTGGAACACGCGCATCCTTTTTTTGTGGTTGTTCTCAGAAGTGCTTTTGGTGCTCTGTTTTTTTTCGTTCTCACCCTTTGCTTTGCGCGCGGACAAAAGCGCACCGAGAAGATTTCGGCAAAAACGCATTTTGAATTGTTAGCTCTCGCTTTTTTTGGAATCACCTTTAATCAAATGGCACTTTTTGTGGCCCTGCCGCACACGAGCGCATCTATTGCCTCCATTGTTTCTCCAACAATTGCGATTTTTACTCTCATTTTTTCAGTGATGGGGGGGCGTGAAAAATTCGAGCCTCTCTCGGTGCTTTCAATTTGTCTTGGAACTCTTGGGGTGGGGCTTGTTCTTTGGTCTGCGCCAGCGGGTGGTCTCATTCAGGGGCAAACGCAGTCTGCAGGACAATTGTGGGCAAATACTCTGAATCTGGTCAGTGCAGCAAGTTACGCTTTCTATTTGGCTAAGGTTGGTCATCTGCCAACCCGCATAGGCACATTCCGCTTTATCTTTTTACTCTTCTTCTATGGTTTGATTTTGAATTGTTTGTGTTGGACAGCACTCTATTTCTCCGGACAATTTGGGCTTTTAACCGAATCGCGCGGTTTCACTCTCTTCACAGGTGTGAGCTCGCTTGGGACGCCGTTTTGGAGCGGGCTAGCATTTTTACTTCTCGGTGCAACGGCAGCAACCTATGTTCTCAATGCCTGGGCATTGCAAAAGGTGAAGCCAAGTTTGGTGGGTGGTTTTGTATGCTTGCAAACCCTTTTCGGACTCATCATGTCGAGTCTTTTTCTGAACGAGACTCTCACTCCGTTCATGATCTTTGGGTCTGTGTTCATTCTTGCTGGTGTTTTGCTGCTTTCTTTTTCTGCGCCCGATAAGGGGGCACAAAGCGTTAGCTCTCCGGAAGAGAGCCCTTCAAACTTGATAAAAAACTCTGCAACCGGCGACTTTTCGGCTGGCTGAGAATCTCTTGAGTTGAACCTGATTCAACAATTCTGCCAGCATCGAAAAAATGACAAGTCTTCGAGACATCCCGAGCAAATCTCATTTCGTGGGTGACGATGATCATTGTCATGCCAGCGGCGGCAATAGATTTGAGCAATTCGAGCACTTCGTCCACCAGCTCTGGATCAAGTGCGCTGGTTGGTTCATCGCAGAGGAGTATTTTGGGCCGAACTGCGAGGGCGCGCGCAATCGCAACGCGCTGCTGCTGTCCGCCTGAAAGCATAGGGGGATATTTTCCTTCATGAGACGATAATCCAACCTTTTTCAAAAGCTCCGCAGCTTGGCTGAGGGCTTGATGTTTTGAAATGCTGAGTCGGAGATGCGGCGCCAAGGCAACATTCTCGAGAGCAGTGAGATGAGGAAAAAGCTCGAATTTCTGAAAGATCATTGCTGTATCGCGGCGTAATAGATGCGCATCAGCCTGACTCGTGTAGCGTTTTCCAAAGATTTCAATTTGCCCTGAAGATATTGTCTCTAGTCCATTTATTGTTCGAAGGCAGGTACTTTTTCCCGAACCAGACGGACCAATAAGAGTGACAATCTCTCCTGGTTGAATTTTTAAATGAACGGAGTCGAGTGCGAGCGTTGTTGTATTTTTGCTCTTAAATGATTTGCTGACGTTCATCAATTCAACAGCATAATTCATGTTTGTAGGCTCGCGTGTGGGAGGAGATAGCGTTGTGGATAAGTGGTTATGCATGAAGATCACCCGACATCCTCAATTCGATGGAACGCCCCAAACGTGACAGAACAAAATTTAGTAAAAAGTAAACCACTGCCACAAGGAACCAAACCTCAAAACTTCTAAAACTAATGGCCACCATGTTGCTAGCCGACTTTGTTAATTCGACGATGGAAATCACGCTCACAAGACTACTGTCTTTGACGAGGCTGACATACTGCCCCACAAGAGAGGGCATCAGGCGGCGCAATGCGAGTGGCGCAACAACATGTCGTGCTGTTTGCCATTGAGTCAGTCCAAGTGAAAGTGCGGCATCGCGCGGCCCTTTGTCTAAATTGATGAGAGTTCCCCGAACCAGTTCGCTAATATAAGCTCCGCAAAATAGGCTTAAAGTGGTCACTCCCGCTTGTTCTGCGGTCATTTGAAATGCAGATGCGATCACAAAATACATCACATAAAGTTGCACTAGCACTGGCGTATTGCGAAATATTTCCACAAAAATTTGCACTGTTCTTCGGGCAAAAGTATTTCCCGAATGAAGAATGAGGCCACCTGCAACGCCTACCAATGTGCCCAAAACAATTGACAAGGCGCTGACCCAGATTGTGCCCCACAGCCCATGCAGCAGGAGCCCCGGAGCCTGCTCCTCTTTGAGCCACACATAGTCGCTCAAACTCGCGAAGTCCCACTCGTAGTCTAACGACGCGAAGCCACGTTGAAGCGAAATGAAGATAAAGAGCAAAGACAAGCCTGTGATGAGAGACCACAGTTTGCTGCGTTGTTGCTCAAGCATGGGGCGAGTTCTCCGCTGGGTTTCGATGTTCCCAGATTTTTTGTGTGCGCGAAGTCTGATTTTTGCAGAACTTCAAACTTTTTGCCAGACTGAACTTCAAATTGAATCGGAGGATGGTCAAATGAATCTCAATAAAATCTCTCGCCGCGGAAGCCTGTCGTTATTTTGTGCTGTATTGCTAGGCGCTGGTTTGACTCATTCACCTAAAGCACTTTCAGCTCCAGACACACTGAGCGAAATTAAAGCTCGTAAAGAGCTTAAAGTTGGACTCGACCCTGGTTTCATTCCCTTTGAAATGAAAACCCCCAAGGGTGAGATGATTGGTTTTGATATCGACATGATTCGTGGCTTCGCTGAATCTTTGGGAGCGAAGGCAACGTTCGTCGACACTCGCTGGGAAGGCATCATTCCAGCACTGATTGCAAAGAAATTTGATCTCATTGTTTCGGGAATGACAATCACCGAAGAGCGCAAGCGCGCGTTGCTGTTTTCGGACGCATATTATCGTGCCGGTTTGCTTGCTTTGGTCAGTGCGAAGCAAAAAGAGATTGTAAAATCGCCGTCGGATTTGAATCGTGCGGGTTTAAATATTGCAGTGAAAGTTGGCACAACAGCCGATCAATTCTCCGCAAAAAACTACCCGAAAGCAACGCTCCGTAAACTCGATTCAGAATCGGATTGCGCGAACGCAGTTGCGCTCGGAAAAGTGGATGTGTTCATCTACGACAAACCTTACCTCGAGCTTTTCGCTTCGAGAAATTCAAACAAGGTGTTTCTTCTTAAAGAAGGTCTGACTGTAGAGGATTTTGGTGTGGCCGCTCGAAAAGGCGACAAGTCTCTTATTGAAGCATTCAATGCCTTCCTCAAAACATGGAAGGCGAGCGGGGCCTACGATCGCAGCCTCAAAACCCATTTCGTGGATATGCCTTGGGCTGCATCTATGCCGCTCTTCAAATAAACTTTTGTTAAAGCCGGAAACCAAATCCCGCTGAGGGGTATGCAACGCGTTCGTTGATTTTATAGTCACCGCCAATATGAAATAAAAATGTTCCTCCAGAATAGAGGAGGCCCCCGCCTGCGAACGGGCTTCCGGCGGAAAGTCCGCTTCCGGCGCTTCCAGCACCGAGTGCAAAGGCCATTCCGCCCTCAAGAAAGGGCCGCCACAAACCTGTGCTGGGGTAATATTTAATGTCGATATCGCCCCAAGTCACAGCACTCGACTTCTCACCAGAGGAGTCGGTGGTTGTTGCAAGGCCTCCCACCCCAAATTCAAATCCCCAGGGTGCTCCCTGATAAAGGAAATTGAGGCCAACCCTGCTCCCTGCTGGATTGTTGTAGCCTACCAAAGCACCCCATGAACCAGCTTGTGCCTGAAAAGTTGTGAATGTTGACAGAAAAAGACCTGCCAATGCTAAGCGACTTCCGTGGGTTCTTGGATGTTGATGCTGCATAAGATGGTTTCCTCACTTATTGATGTGCTGCTTGATATTCTCTGAAATGGGCCATGACGTTTAAAAACGATTCTGGAAGGCGTTTGAGAACTTCCTGCTTCAGTGCATCAGGAATTCCGAAAAACGCTTCGGCAACTGCGCCTGCAATGCTCGCCAATGTGTCTGAATCACCGCCGAGAGAAACTGCGTTGCGAACGGCATCTTCGGTGGTGCGCGCCTCTATCACGCAAAGGAGAGCGAGAGGAACAACTGTTGGAGTTGTCGAATCAAAAGTGTGTTGATGTCGGATGTCATCTAAAAATAAATCAAGATTGTAGCTGTATTTTTCAGCAATCTCGCTCTTCATTTCAGCGACATGACTTCCTTTTCTTCCCATGAAAATTGCATGAGCAACGGCAAGAGCCCCCTTGATTGCGTCTGGATGCTCGTGAGTGGCACGCGCTGTTTTTTCCGCTTCAATGAGAGTTGTCTCAAGGTTTTCAAAGGCCCATCCGACCGGGCTCACTCGCGCGGCAGGACCAACGCCAATGCTTTTGTAGGGTTGTTCTCCACCGGTATGGAGCCAAAATTTGAAATTGTTACCGTAGCCTCCGGGAACGTCAGCATGTTCTTTTGCAAACTTGCGGATATTTGCCTGATATCCTTCTGCACGGTTGATTGCATTTGCAATTGCAAGCGTAAGAACTGTTTCATCAGTGAAGTGGCAATTTGGATGAAAGAACTCGAACTCGGTTGTTTTGATTGGCTCATGTTCGTAGATCGAACCCACGATGTCGCCCAGCAAAGACCCAAGCATTTTAGCTACCCCACTAAAAAAGACGGCGCACGAAGGCTGCCGGCTTTCTTAGGATATAGGAGTTGTGATGTTTAAAGCGGGCAGTCTTTGCAGCTTTTTAAAGCATAGGGTAATCGATCCGAGCTGTGAATTTCTCGAGTTTGTTACCTTTGACTCTGCGCAAAACCGCGGGCGTTTCCAAGCTGAGTGGACGATATCCTTCAGATGTTTTTTGGAAAGACATCTCAATTGGTTTTAGAAGTTTCTTTAGGAAAAAGTTACTCAACATCAAATTGACGCAAAGAACTGAAACAGCCCCCTGGCAACCTTCCCGACGTGGCGCTATCTCAAAACCCATCACGCTCCCGCGCTCGGGAACGGCAAGACGCACATTTAGGCTGTGGCCCTTGCTCAATGTTTCAATGTGGGGGCTCATGTAGGCCATAAGCGAACCCGCTGCCACTGTATTCTCGGTTGCGGCTTCAGTGGATGATTTTGAATTTCCGCCTTCATTCCAATTCATCAATACCCTACCGTCGACAACTTCAACTGATGCCGAGATGTTGTTTTGGTATTCGTGTAGGGTGTACTTCTTAAATTTTCCTTGTGCATCGTAAAGTGTTTTTTCCAAGGCGATCGTTTTGCCCGAAAGGTCCGACTGACGAATGATGGTCGAAACAGCCAAATTGTTTTGCGAAGTGTGCTCGTACGCAATTAAAAACAACGGTCCATCGGATAATGCTTCGGCGTCGCGGATGTTTCCCTGAGCACTGATTTTTTTTAGGTTTCTGCGAACGTCATTTTTGTCCTTCGCAAACTCGGCGATTCCGGACTGGATGCTCGATGCCTGAATTGGAGTCGACAGTTGCAGAGATAAAACTGCTGCTATCAATTGAATCCACAACATAGACCTTGTTTTAGGCATCTATTGACTCCTCGGAGTGTTTACAGGCTCTCTGGCCCGAACTGCGGCCGACTTCATCATAAAAATTGCCGATAAACAACTGATTTTAATGATTCAGTTTTAAAGGACTTTTGTTTTACTGTGACCTGGGCTAACCCAGCACAGTTTTGGCCCATTGCCCAGCCGTGGTCCAGCCCTAGTCATCGGTTTCAGGGAGTCTTCATGCGTTTTTCACATCTTCAGGCAACGACCATGTTGATCGCTTCCGCCTTCGTCGGTGGAACCTCATGTAATGCTCTGAAAAGTGTTGATAAAGTTGAGAAGTCGACAGCCGAAGTTGGTTTGAAAATGGACGAGACCAACGGTGAGATCGAAGAAACGAATCGCAAAATGGACGAAATGAAGAACGAAATGGGCGAGATGAACGACAAGCTCATAGAAACCAATCAGCGCATGGAGAACATGAACAAAGCTCTTGAGCGTATGTACCAAGATTTACGGCAAGGTGATTCTCTTTCTGCTCGCCTTCAGACGATCGAAAAGATGAGTGATGCGGCGTCACTTAAAGGTAAAACGGTTTACGCAGCTCAGTATTTTATGTCGTTTGAGTATCAACTTTGGAAGGGCGAGGGGAGCGATGGAATAGCGTTTCGCGAGCTTCTGAAGCGAGATGCTGTGGATGAATTTATTCAAACCGTGAGGCGATTTGCACCAACTTCGCTTCCTATTGACGTGTTAAGTTCCGAGAAAGACCTTCTTTCCATCGAAGCTTTGGCAATGACGTCGCATATGTTGAACTCTAATTCAGCCTTCGCCATGAACAAAAAAAACTACGGCATTGCTTCGATGCATTCGCTTTTGAAGGATTCGCTTGAGTACGGCCAGAAATTGGCTTCTGGAACTCTCGCTGTCAGAGATATTCCGGAGTTTGCTCAGTTTGCACTGCGTGATCCGGAGCTTGTTAAATATATTTTCGAACTTCGAATCAACATGCTTCCTTGCCTCTTTTTGAATGAACTCAGCGAGGTTGCTTCCGATAAGTTTGCCAGTAAATGGAAAGCGCGCGCGAGCACTTGGTTGCTCCCTTGGAACGCTGATTTAAGTTCTAAAAATGAGCTAGAAATAAAAGAATATATTACCTGGCTCTCATGGGCCGATGCCGATCTTGCGTTTTTGAATTCTCTAGGCGTCGTGCCTCGTGTCGACCCTTTGCTGTTGAAAGTTCTGCGCAATGCGCGCTTTAATGATCAGTCGCGCTTCATGTCGTCGCCGGCAACTGCGCTACGAGTTTCAGCCGTATCTGAACTGAGGGATGCCTTGGACAAATTTCTCGGACAAATTCCCTGAAGGTTGCGCATTCAAAGGAAACAATGGAAGTCCAAGAATCAGCGCTCAAATATCGCGAGCAGCACAAAGAGCGTTTGGCATGGATGCCCTGGCTTTACGACTCTCTTAAGCCACACCAACGTGAATGGGCCGAGATCTGGCAAAGAGAAATTCAACACCAATTTGCGTCTTTGGAAACGATCCAATTTTCTGAGAATTGTTTCATAGCTCCTTCCGCACATGTTTTTGCTGAGCCTGGTCGTCTTGTTGAAGTGGGCGAGGGCGCGCGCATTGGTGCCGAGGTTTTTCTTCATGGTCCAATTGTATTTGGAAAAAATGTCAGCGTGAATGCGCGTGTCACAATGGATGGTGGCGCGCGTGGAATTAAGGTGGGCGACAACACTCGAATTGCATCGGGCTGTTCAATTTTTGCGTTCAATCACGGAATGCATCCGGAACGACTCGTGCGTGAACAACCTGTCACCTCAAAAGGCATTGTTATTGGCGCGGATGTTTGGATTGGTGCCAATGTGAGCGTGGTTGATGGGGTGACCATAGGAGATCATGCGGTGGTTGGCATGGGGAGTGTTGTTACGAAGGATGTTCCGGCATGGACAATTGTTGCCGGAGTGCCCGCGCGTGCCATCGGAGATCGTCGCTCCAAGATCGATTGAACCAGTTGAACCGATGGGCTTGATTCTTGTATCTTGCGCAGGAAGAAGAGATACTCCTTGGCAATCTTCAGTCTACGCATGGAGTGTAGCTAGAAACTACGGAAGGCTTCATCATGCTGAAGGCTTTGTTGTTTTCGATTTTATCTGTCGCAATATCTTTCACTTCTTTTGCGGCCGTTCAGCCCGTAAAAACGGGTGAACTGGAAATTCTACAGCAGCGTCTCAAACGGAACCGTGCAACTTGGGTTGCCGGGCGCACGGCAGTCTCTGATCTCTCTCGAGCAGAGCGGGTTGTTTTGCTGGGCGCGTCACTTGCTGAGGTTCGAACCGATGGCGATTACGGACGCCGAACAAAGGTTCTTGAAGATGCGCTCCCCGAAGTGTTTGATTGGCGCGACCGCGATGGCAAAAACTATGTGACCCCTGTTAAAAATCAGGGACGCTGTGGAAGTTGTGTGGCATTTGCTGCAGCGTCTACCCTTGAAACGCAAATGAATATTGCGACTGATTCCGTTCAGCACGTTTGGGGTTTTTCACCTCAGCACCTCTTTTCTTGCGGTGGGGGATCGTGCAATGCGGGATGGTTTCCCGGTTCTGCCGTAGATTTTCTTGTCGATGACGGTGTCCCTGAAGAGGCCTGTTTTCCTTACACGAGCGGCGCTGTTGGCAGTGATGTTGCATGCAAGAAAACTTGCAAAGATTCGAAGGTGCGCAGCACAAAAACACTCCTACGCACTCGCAGCAAGCGTTTCCGTGGAGCAAGTGTCGATGACGTCAAGAGAGCTCTTATTGCTGGTCCGCTGATAACATCTATGCGCGTGTTCGATGATTTTTACTCATACAAAGCTGGCATCTACACACACCAAGAGGGAGCTCTCTTGGGTGGTCACGCAGTTATGATTGTAGGGTGGAATAATTCTGAGCAGGCATGGATTGCTCGCAACAGCTGGGGAACCGACTGGGGAGAAGCGGGTGATTTCCGGATTGCCTGGGATGATATCAGCGGTGTGGGTGGCTCTTTTTACGGGGTTGAGGCTTCCGAAGGCTTTGCTGCGGTTGTTTTGGAGGGGGTGAGAGATGCGCAAACCATCCGTCAGCCTCTCACAATGAAAATGCGTCTTCACAATGTCACTGCTGCTTCGGGCGTATTGGAAGTTGTCGGAACAGGCAAAACTCTTATTTCAAAATCGTTTAATAGTTCCGGCGAATTGATTTTCGATCCAGCTGAATTTGCCGATGGAATTTATACGATCCAAATTCGCGTTCAAACTTCAGACTCACCTGCGCAGCAAAGAGTGTCTCAGGCGCGTCTTGTTTACGTGCTTAATTCTGCGCCTTCTGCGGCCATTAAAATAGAACGTATGAAAGCTAATATGAACGTTTGGGAAACGATTGTTCCTCATTTTGTTGTGACCAGTCGGCCGGTTCCGCTTGCTCACGTTCAATATCGGCTGCTCGATGGACGCGGCAATGAGGTGCGATTGCGCAAAACCGAACACACGGCAGATCGCGTGGCAATGAGCTTAAGTCCCCGCGGGCTCGTGCCAGGTCCTCACGTCATCATTGCTGAAGCTGTTTCAGATGAAGGTGTCGTTCTGGCCTCAGACCGACTCGAGTTCAACATCACAGAGAAGTGATTGAGGACTCGAGTCAATATTAGCGCTGAATTGATTCATCCAACACAAGATTTTTCTCGTGTTCAAGATTGGGCAGCTTTATTTCTTCGCGACTCGGCATTTGGGTTGTCTTGTCCAGGGGGCGATCGGCTGGATAAACAGGAGGCAAATCCCGATAACGAATCAATCCACGCGAATTTAAAGCTCCATGGACAATCACAGGATAAGTTTCATTGATTTTCGTGAAGATCACCGGAATCGCTCTCAGGCCACCATATCGAAGTGTGCTATCAAATACCTTGAAGAGTTCATTCGTGCAGTTGCGCCAGAGCGTGTGATAAGTTGATAGCATACCCTTTTCAGTCGCACGCTCGACATATGCAGGAAGAATAAGTTGCTTTTCATCTTCTGTGAGATCCAATGGCCATTGTTCAACGCTATGTTTTTGTGTGAGCACCATCCATTTGTATTTGTCGGCCATTGAAGTAATTCGGTATGCAGTTAGATACTCGTCTTTCATTCCTTTAATAAGATCGTACTTCCAGCCTTTCTGTCCAATCGCTTCTGTGCTCATGGCAAATTCACGCAGAAAAATCTGTTTGGTTGGATCCAATTGGTCTGTGAGGCGCACAGGAGATTCTTTTTTGAACTTCAAACGGATCTGCGTGTGTGCTGCCGGAACAGCGGCGGGAAAGCGCTCCATTTGAAAGATGACATCTTCGACGCCATTATTTGGAAATTCCGCCAGCCAAAATGAACCATTGTGGCCGACATTGGCGACTCGGATAATATCTTTATCGAGAGCAGAGGCTTCTGTGACTTGGATAACCGAACGCGCCTGGGTCGTGTCTGCGCATTCACCTTTGTGACTTCCAGCGGGTAAGAGGGCCTTTGACTCGTATTTGTCGCCGAGAAAGGTGCATGTCTCAGAAGTTGACATTGTAGACGCTGTTTGCGATTCTCCGGCCCGCTGCAACTCTCCACCGCAGGAGACTTGTGTCAACGATAACGCAGCAAGATAGCTAATTTTATTTAACAGTGTAGGCATAATTAAATGCACCCCCAAAAGCTAACCAGCAGTCCGCCCAGTACCCTGTAGCTACTGGAGCAAATTGCGTGCCTCAATAGAATTTTTCACACGCTCCAACAATTGAACAAGATCTGCGTTTGCTGATTCGTGCTGGGCATTTTAATCTCAAGTGCATTTAATTCATTTTCTGGAGAAACTTAATGTTAACCTCAAGTGCAGCCATTGATCATGAACTCGATCTCGTGCACGATCCATCGACTCAATTAAGTGTCGAGCAAATTTGGCAGGGCTGGACGGATCAAAATTTTCTGCCGAGATGGTTTTGTCCAAAGCCATGGAAAGTCACGGAATGTCGAATTGATCTTCGCCCGGGTGGTGAGTTTTTTACACGCATGCAGGGGCCTCAAGGCGAAGGTGTAGAAAACCATGGATGCATTCTTGAAGTCATTCCCTTTAAGCGCTTCGTGACAACGAATCTGTTTCACAAAGGACTCCGCCCTGCCAAAATACTGGAACCCGACTTTCCCACCGTCATTGAGATTGATTTTGCCGGCGAGAACGGTTTACCAAAATATCGTGCGATAATTCGTCATCTTTCCAGTGAGCACAAACTCCGCCATGAAGCCATGGGCTTTCCTCAGGGGTGGGACATGGCGTTGAATCAGCTCGAACGAGAATTTGGGCTCTCATCTGCTTCGAGCTGACAAGCCCAACATTGAAATAGAGTTATGGAGAGTGAATTCTATGGAGCATATTTTTGCAAAAAATTAAATCTTTACAGAAGAGTCTGAAGTCAGCGGCTAATCAACAAACAAAGGAATGGTGCGATAACTATTTAAAGCACGTTATTCCATATCGCGGAGTTAAAACTCCTCATGTTGTTGACCTTGTGAAAGAATGGATCACTCGCGAGAATATTTCTGAGCTTGATTTTTCAGAGCAATTGTCGATCGCTGTCAAATTGATTCAGGAAAATCATGCGGAAGATAAATTTGCAGGAATTCTCCTCATCGAGAAAAATCTCGTCGAAAAAATAGAATTCGATGAGATTTTCATTTGTATTGAAAAACTTTTTCTCGAAGGAGCATTTAATAATTGGTCGACAACCGATGGGTTGAACGTTCGAGTGTTGTCGCCCTTAATTCATCGGCACGGAAAAAAAGCAGTGAGAAAATTTTCATCGTGGGCAGACAGAGATGATATTTGGCAACGCCGTTCTTCAATTGTGAGCTTGCGCGCATGTGTCAATGCGCCTGAGTATTTCCCAGTCATACACAAAGTAATTAAACAGCTTTCGAAATCTCAAGAACGTTTCATTCAGACCGGAATTGGTTGGCTCATCGCTGACCTTTCAAAAAAACACCCACTCGAAGCCGAGATGCTTGTTGAAAAATATTTTGATAAACTTTCAATGGAAGTGATTCGCAGGCACACAAAGTATCTGAGATTTCACAAAAAATACATCGAAAGGCGCAGGCGTCGGGTTTAAGCTTCTCGCCTTCAAAGGACGGCTTCTACAGAAAGTTCTTGGCAGATTTGCGGCGGCCAAACTCCACGCAAAAAGCTTATTGTCCTAGATGAATATTTTCCCTTTTTCATAAAGAGACTTTGAATCAAATCGCTCGAACTGAGAGGTTCAAGATATGCATGCACGGTCATACTGCACTGCATGATGGTAATTATCTCTGAATAAATCATTGGAAGGAGATGATATGACTGAATCAAAACGTACAGAATCAAATCGCCCTGAAGAAAAAGAGTGGTCTGAAATTAGAAATGAAATTCTTAAAAAGGTTGAGGATTTTACAGATCAGCAGATAGAAAAGGTGAGGGCAGCTATTCATAAGAAAACAGAGCCAAAAGCCGAGGAAGCGCATTCAGACAAAGCACTTTCGGAGAGAAAAAAGGAGATGGAAATCGAAGGCGGTCGTTCGGTTGATGACAAGACACATGGCAAAAAGCATCATATTAAAAGTGCTTGACCTGCCGGTGAGGCAGGCAGGCGGCTCGACGCTCGTTCTGTGCTTTTGAATCAAAATTTAGATTCGGTCTGAATTCATCTTCGGCACCGGAATGTCTTGGCCAGGAGTGACTCGCAATCTGGCCAAGACAATCAATTTAGAACACTTTATGTCGGAGTTTAGGTGCATTCAATTAGAGCTTCATAAGAGGCCTCGCCCGTGCAAATGCAACTAGCACCGCGTTCGGATGTCGCTCAGAAACAATCCTATTTTGCCCTTGGCTGATTGCTCGTAGATTTCGGGCCGCCCACTGGAATCATTTATGAAGATTGACTCCTTCCACTTTGAACACAGTGACTGCAGTAGTTGTAAGAAAAGAGTAGAGATTTGTGGTGCTTAAAAAAATCACTCTGTGTTGAAAAATGTCTATGTTTCGCTACGTAAGATTTGTCCTTTCTTATTAATTCATGAAAAAAATCTTCCTTTCAAAACTTTGTCATTGACCGTTCGAAACGTAAGAGCATTGTTTTAGATGAAGTGTACTTTTTAGAACAGAGGAATCAGCGAATGTTGAAATTTAAGCAGGGAAGTAAATTGAGAATTGCTACCTTGTTTCTCTGTACAGGCCTTATCGCTGCAGGAGCCGGTGCTTGTAAATCTCGATATTTCAATAAAGCAGTCACAAAAGGCAATAAACTGGACGAACAATTCGCTTTGGGAGTCTCCGAACAAGAGTTTGACCTGCTGAAGCAAAATGGATTTTCTAAAGAATTTGCGGAGTGCGCAGCGGAACTGGGAGCTTTACCTGATTTTAGTTGTGGTGAGAATGACCTTGATGTGACGCTGGACAAGCGAACACCTGAGGTTGTGGATAAACCTTACACGCGTTCTATTGAACAGTTTGTCGGCCACGTTGGGGCAAGCCACGATTCTAACTATCAAGTGCTGCAAAACGAGGGTGATTGTGCGAACCCAGCGCAATTGGGTGGCGGCACGAGATGTTACCCCAACAGCCGTGTCGGTACGCTGCCATCTTTTGATCGCGAAGGGAAGTTTATCCCGCACGTAAAAACAGGATTTATTTGCCGTCGTTATCACACGCTACCTAAGACTCCCTTTCTAGTCTACAGCGATATTGCAGTGGTTCAAACCAACATCAAAACTGGCAGAACGTGTTTCTATCAGTTCCTGCGCACGTCAATCGAAGAGAGAAACCCAAGCCCTTTTAAGTGGGAAAATCTAGAGAGCCTTAAAAGCTCAGACTCCGCTATTGTTGCGCAGGGGATTGCTGGGCTTAAGGCTGGTAGTAATTTCTTCCACCCAGGAGGCTCCAACTGTACGAGCTGTCACGATTCAGATCCCATCATCCACACACGGCATGTTGAGTCGGTTCTTGTGGATGGCAAGGAAGTGGGGCGCCCGATTTTGCCAAAAATCAATTGGGGTTTGAAGTCGAATTATCAACTGGTCTATTCCCCAAAATCAAAAGTCTCAAGGCACATCATGGTCAAAAAAGATCCAAAGGTGAATGATGGCCGCGATGCATGCACGTCGTGTCACAAAATGGGCACGCAAACCTGCGATCACCTTCTGTCGGAGACTCGATTCCCACAGTATTTCGGTGATTTTTTGGACGATCACAAAAAACTCTCGAAGAGTCGATTTGACAACGGAATGGCTGCACTGAAGGCATGCTGCACACAGGCCAGAGCGGGCTCGGGAACGGTAGGCAGTGAATTCACTACGCAGACGTCAACGAATATCCAAGTGAGTTGCCAATTAGAAAGCCTTCCAAAAACTGCACCCGTCAGCGCACCTGTTGATACGCCGCAAGTAAATATGGATTAATTGATTGCAGGCGTGCGTGGAGTTTTTTCGATTTACGGCGCGCAAGTGAGAACATCTTCGTAGAATGCGCCGAACCTGAGCTCAGGGTGTGCGATTTGAATTTCGAGGACCCACCGATCGGGGGATGGTGTGGCGTCGCAGGATGCAAGGTCACCTTGCCAGTGCACGCTATGCGGAAAATCCGCGACCCGGTGGCCACGGACGTAATTTGGAATCGATCGCCAACCCATCTTTGCAGCCATCTGACTTGCGAAAGCATATAATTGCGCACCACTGAGTTTTTGTTCGCGCCATGCCTGTTCAGTTTTGGAAAAAACTTTTTTTACATCCTGCACAATTCGCAGATATTCATCATTATGACCAATAACAATCGTTGTTCCACCATCGCCTTCGTGGCCATAAAAGACAGGACCAACATCCACTGTGACAATATCGGATTCTCCTAAAACAGCATCCAGTTCGAGGGGGTCCTCATAGCCGAGAATTGTGTTGTTTCCGAAGCGCACAAACGTCTGATGCCAAAGTTTAGTTGCGCCGAGCGAGGTCATAATTGAATTGCATAGCTTAATCGATTCTCGGCATGTCATGCCGGAACGGATTTGCTCGGCAAAAAGACGCAGTGCATCCTGAGTCAATGTGCGTGACTCCTGAAATGACTCAGAATTGAAATGAGCGCCAACAGCATCATATTGCGGATTCATAGTGAAACTCCTTTAAATTTCATGACGACCTGCACATAAACCGGCCGAAAAGGTTTTTTCGAGGACTTTATTCCTTAAGGGACTATTCAGCCAGGTTTTCGTCCTACACAGCGTATAGGATGATAGAAAAACACTGTGTCTTTATTGTTCTTAAGCTCGTCAAAGGCCGTTTGAACTTCCATTTCTGTGGGTATGAGTTGCCCGCCCTTTGCAGATTTAACAAGCGCAGGCAACGCGCTCAGCATTAAGGTCTGCCAGTAGTTCAACATCGCATCACGTTCACGCGGTTTATCTGCGGCATAGAAAAAAACGACGGGTTGCGACTGTATTTCGACAAATCCGGCTTTGTGCAACAGATTTGGTAACTGAAGACCGACATCAGGGTTGCCAAGCATCTCGCGCTGGAGTTGATTGAGTGCATTCCAATATTCTCCAAGAACTGGTTTACTGTGCATGATCTGCAGACTCGAATTAAAAACTTCTGTGACCCAAATGGTCGCTCCTGGCTTAAGAAGCCGAAAAGCTTCCTGTACAATGTCTTGCGGATGAGATGAGTGCTCAAGAATCCAGCAAAGATAGGCGAGATCAAAAGTTTCAGCATCCAAACCTGTCGCTGCAGCATCAGCGCACAAAAGCGTCACTTGCCCTTGTTCAATTCGAGGCCCTAAAACAGCACGCGCCAATTTTAGCTGGGCCGGAGAGTGATCGACACTCACGACGTTAACGCTCGGGTCAACGGAACAGATATGACGGGTTTGAGCGCCAACTCCGCATCCTAATTCAATGACTTTATCGCAAGGTTTCGGCAAGGGGCCAGTGTAAAAAATCGTCGGAGCAAGGAAATCCGCCTGAGCAAGAAGCCGCTGCTGCTCTTCGGTCGAAAAGCCATGCAAATAGCGTTCTTCGTCTTTGTATCCATGTTCGTTGATGTTTTTATTGTTGTTTTCCATATTCCCGCCATTGCGAATTTTTTTAGAATTTTTCAGAATTTTAAATATAGGAGAATATCCAAAACGTCACCCACAACGATATCGACCATGCTACCAGTAGGCAGTTCATTTTTTTGCAACCTTTCGATTCTTGGCGTGCGTGGCGACGTCGTCACCTTGGTTTCGCTTGACAATGTCAGAGTGCTACTCTTGGATGATGCGCAGAATTCGTGGTGGATGACAACTCCGTTGCACTACAGGCCGAGAGCAGTCCCTGAGTGAAAGTCTCACGCGAAGATGGAAGAGAACGCAGTTTTTTTTAAACAATCTAACGGCTCGGTCCCCAACCTTTTGTACCGCGGTGTTGGCCTCCCCGACGCGATTGTTGCACAAATCATCAGTGTCCAACCGTAGCACGTGCTTGCAACGTGGTCGTGCTCGAAACTCAAATCGGCACTTCCGCTCGGACAGCAACAATCCACGCTTTCTGCGCTCATTGTTCGGGAAAAAATTTACCAGTCTCTTTTGAGCACTTTGGAGCGAGAGGTAAGGCCAGGATATGAAATATTGGTTATGAGCGAACTTCGAAGCGAGGCCATATCAAATACACTTGTGGGAACCGATCGCACCAATATTTCAAGCCGTGCATTTTCGTCGTCGTCAGATTTTGCCCAAACCTATAGATACGCTCTCATGAATTTGTCACCTGAAAACGTTGGTCGCATTTTATCGTATCAGAATACGCCGGGCCGAAGCATGCACGTATTGGAGAATGAGTGGGGTACATTTTCGCACGTTCGCAAAACCGATCATTTCGAAACCTACCTTATGATTCCTGTTGGTGAGCCCGCTCGAGAAAACGAAATGAACGGATCCACTTTTTACATTTGCAGGGACTACGATTTGTTTCGGATTGCAAATCCAGGCTGGCGCAACACTCGGGATTTAAAAGTTGCCAAGTGTAACCCTATTCAGATTAGTAGCGTGCCCAACTCCCCCACGCGTCAAAACGAATTTTCGACAAGTCAAATAGCGTGTCAGGATTTTTCTGAACGCGCCAAAAAGATTGTCGCAAACGCCGCTGCATTTTAGAGGACCAATTGGTAAATATTTTCTCGCGAGTTGCAAATATTTAGCAGATATTGTGCGCACTCTTGAAGGTCTATGAATTTCATTAAAGAACCTTCATTCACAGTCTAAATCGAAATGGAAATGTTACGAAAAAGTGTTGCAGAGGTAATAGAGGCAGTAGTTTTTGCGTAAGATGAATTGCTGCCTCCGCAATCCGCCAAGCTCCGTCCTGCACAGACTGCCGTTGGTCGCAGGCTAATTGGCGGCCCTGAATCTTAAATTGGCTCAGCGAATTCGTCGATCTTGAATTATGCGAATCAAAAATTATAATAAGTGCGATAACAAGCAAAATATGAATGTACCCGCTCAACGTAAAAGATGAAACAAGTCCAAGAGCCCACAAATTAATTAACACAATTGAGATTGTCCAAAGCATAACGTCCTCCATATAGTCTACTGACATAAGAATGGTGGCTTATTGAAAGGACTTTATTTTTGGCTAAATCGCCTGGTTTGATAGAAAAATAAAAGCTGTTATGTCTTTTTTGTGCATTAAACAATGTCGTTTAATCTTAAAGTGATTCCAGAGTGAATTAAAACATCGAGTCTTTTTTTTTGAAAAAATTCCGAGGGCCGTTTGTGTGGATGGTGCTTCATCAAATACCACGCCCCTCAAACCGCCTTGAGTTCAACATCACAGAGAAGTGATTCGACACTTTTTGGAAAGGCCAGTGCCAGCGCACTCATAAGCCCAGTGGTATTTTCAAAGGGAAACATATGTCCGCCTCGGGGGACAACAAGCCAGCGCATGCGTGGAAAAAACTGATGGAAGTAGCGAATTGATGCCGGGTCGCAGATTTTACTTTGGTCGCCTGCAATGAGTTCAACGCGCACTATTTTTCGTCTGTTTGAATTCATTTTTAAGAAAAGTGGTGTGTACATTGCAGGTTGGCTTTCAAAGAGATCAGCTTCCCATTCGGGATCATGTCGCAACCGAAGTGCGCCATCGCTTTGTGTTTCAAAATTGGCATCAATATAGTGATTGATATGTCGCTCGTCCCACTTACGGAAAAAAGGATTGCGCTTGAATGCGATCAATGCTTCACGGCGGGTGCGGAACAATCGTTTGCGTCGGCGTGCCGGACGACTCAAAGGGTGAATACCGCGTTGTTTGAAAAGGCAAGCCGTGGCCCAGAGAAATGCGCTCGAAGGGGGAAGAAGTGGAATGTCGAGCAAGACGACATGTTCCACGTCGACTTCGCTTGCAGCGCAGAGAGACAACCATCCACCCAGGCTATGGCCTGCCAAACTCCACAATCCTGGAAATTCCAATTTTAGCTTGCCGAAAATAGTCTTGAGGTCATCACACAGCTTCCAGGGAATAGATTCAAGGCCGTTTTCATAAGCCTGCTTTGTTTCCAATGTGCTTTCGCCATGCCCGCGGGCATCGAAAGTGAAAACATTCACACCGTGCTCTGTTGCCCAGCGTTGTAAAATGTCTTTGTAGGAGAGGGCGGCTATTCCTGTGGCATGTGCAAAAAGCACCGAACGTTCGGATTTTCCCGATTCGGGCCCAAATTGATAAATGTTGATTCCATCAATCAATAACGTTTTCATGCCTGCCTCTGAGGGATGCATCGGCAGATGAGGCTATATCTGAAGAGAAAATATCCCAGTTTTGCGGGGAAAACTTCGAGGTTTTACTAACAACCAGAAAATAGGCGAAGTTTTAGTTGCGTGCGCCCTGGCTATAGAGGGCTGCTGCGCAGAGTTTATAGAGAATTCTGGCACCTACATTGCCATCCCACTCATCACCCTTTCGACCCGATGGAGCCACTTCGTTCAAGTCGAAGCCAACAATGGTTTTGCCTGAGAGTGCCAAAGCCTTCAGGAGATAGTTTGCCTGATGAAATGAAAGGCCTCCAGGAACAGGTGTTCCTGTGGATGGGCAAAGAGAGGGCTCCAGCCCATCGATATCAAAACTGACGTAAACTTTCTTTGGCAGCTTTGAAATCATTTCGTTCGCTATTTTTGCGAATGCCTCACCTTTCATGAGCCGGTCGCGCAAGCTACCATCGAAATAACAATCGATTTTAGGATGCTCGGTGGCGAGCTTATATTCCTCATCACAAAAATCTCGGATACCAACTTGCACCAAGCGTGCAACACCGGGGATTTTATGAATGACATTATTCATAATGCTCGCATGTGAATGCTCGAAGCCTTCATAGGCTGATCGGAGGTCGGCATGCGCATCAATGTGGAATATTCCAAGCCCCGGATGCTTTTGTGCGACGGCTTGAATGCCACCAAAAGACACGCTGTGATCGCCACCAACGAGTCCTACGATTTTGTTCATCTGTAATTGTTTCATGCAGCGTTCAAAAACAATGGCATTGAGTGCGTGTGAGATTTTGTTTGCCTTGGCCAATTTGTTCTGCAGCGCTTTGTTCTTACCTATGATTCCACCCTGAGCGATCACAGGCTTTGCGTATTGACAGCCTTCTTTATTCAACGCACGGATGCGGGCTGATTCGCGCTCCATGAAAACGCCGAACTCCCAAGGACGTGGGAGTCCATGTTCCGCGAAATCCGCATCAAAGAGATCGAGCTGGGGGCTCGCATCAAGAATGGCTTTGGGGCCTTTAACAGTTCCACGGCCATAGCTTGTTGTCACTTCGAAGGGGACCGGCACGAGCACCAAATTCGATTCTTGTTCGGAGAATGGAAGGCCAAAGATGCTACCGTCATTGGTTCCGGCACCATTTGGATTGAATTTTCGAATATCAGCTTTTTTCATGTGTGGCCTCGCAGAATCCCGGGTTTGCACCTCTCGGGAAGTGCTGTCAAGCCAGTGCCTCAACTCAGCTGATTGATTCGACGAATTCCGAGTGAAGTGCTTGTACCGCTGTGTTGAGTGCGGTTCGATCGACAAGACATGCCACCTTGATTTCTGAAGTTGTGACGAGAAGAATTTCTACGCCAGCAGTTGCAAGCGCTCTGAACATGCGCGCAGCAACCCCTGCATGAACTCTCATCCCAACTCCAACGATGCTGACTTTGGCAACATTTTGGTTGACACGAACCTCCGCTCTTGGAGTCACAGATGAAATTACTTGGCGTGCTTGTGCAACGTCAGTTCCGGCAACTGTGAAGTGGATCATGAGCCCATCGCCACGAATTTCTTGATTTACAATGTCAACATTGATTCCTTGAGTTGCTAAAGCTCCAAACACATCGGCCAACGTGGTGCGTGTGTGTGGCACAGGGCCGACGCTAAACCAGGCTTCATCGCTCGAATGTGCAACTCCGGTGACAAGTTCACCTTCAATAGCCTCGTTATCAGAAATCATTTCCGTTCCTTCGTCAGTGCTGAAAGTATTTTTAACGAAAAGTCGAATGCCCCATTTGGCTGCGAGATGCACACTCCGAATATGAAGAACTTTGCTTCCCTGACTCGCCATCTCTAGCATTTCTTCGTGGCGGATGCGGCGTATGATTCGAGCCTTCGGACACACCCGTGGATCGGCTGTAAAGACACCATCAACGTCGGTATAAATGACACATTCTTTCGCACCAATGCCTGCTGCAATCGCAACAGCCGAGGTGTCGGAGCCGCCTCGTCCAAGAGATGTGAATCGTCCTTCCTGTGTGACTCCTTGAAAGCCTGCAATGATGGGAATCTCTCCCTTTTCAACGTGATGCATAATTGCCTCACGATTGACGGATTGAATCGTTGCTCGTGAGTGGAGTCCATCGGTTACAATACCTGCATGAGCAGCAAGCATTGGCACAGGATTGAGTCCGCGTTTGCGCAATGCAAAACTCAGCAATGCAACTGAAACCTGCTCTCCACTTGCAACCAGCAAATCGTATTCTGGAGAGTCAGTGTGGTTGGTAAAGTGTCTGGCCATGCCAACGAGACGATTGGTTTCTCCAGCCATGGCGGATACAACAACAGCAGAGGGGTGTTGCTCCGCGCAAAGCGATGCGACGTGTTCAATGCGCTCGAGCGAGCCCATGCTCGTTCCGCCAAATTTAAAAACTGGTCCGCAATCATGATTTTTTGATGTGAAGCTGCTCATGGATTACAACGATCCCTCGTGAGACGACCTTTTGAACTTCTAGAGCAGTCGGCTCAGGCTGACAAGCCTTTCAGGGTTCGATAGAGAACGGGCTGATGATGTCGGAGTTTAAAGTGGCCTGCCTGTTACGGCCTTGTCTTTTAGCTTCATAGAGGGCTTTGTCTGCCATCTCCACTAGCATTTCCGCAGAAAAGTCGGCCACATATCCGTTGAATGTAGCAGCACCTACACTGACTGTAACGACCGGCGCGACGGAATTGTACTCATGACGAATACCAAGTTTCTCGATGCCTTTTAAAATACGATCAGCAATAACGAATGCGCCTTGCACGTCGGTTTCTGGGAGAACGATAGCAAACTCCTCACCGCCGTAGCGGGCCAACATGTCCCCAGGACGCTTAATTGTCGATTGCACCTCTTGAGCAAGTGTTCTCAAGCACAGGTCACCTGCCGGATGTCCGTAGTGGTCGTTGTAGAGTTTGAAGTGGTCGACATCGAAGAGAAGAATCGAGATGGCTTTTTTACTTCTCTTTGCGCGCTTGAACTCCTGGTCTGTTGTTTGGTCAAAAGCGCGCCTGTTTGCAACGCCTGTGAGCGGATCAATGAGTGAGAGCTTCATTAATACCTGCGTTAAATCACGCAGCTGATTTGCAATCTCTGTGATCTCATTTTCGCGAGCCTTGCGTCGGTCGATCTCATGATTCAAACGAAGACTCGCATGAATACGAGCTTTAGTTTCGCCAAGGTTGAGCGGTTTTCGAATGAAATCATTTGCTCCATAAGCATAGGCTGTGCGAATGTTTTGCTCAAAATCACTTTCTGAAGTGACAACAATCGGAATGTCTTTATATCGTAAGTCTGACTTGAGGAGTCTGAGGAAATCAAGGGCAACTTCTCCCTCATCAACGTCAATGATGAGAAGTGTCACCTGAACCCTCACCGCTGGTCCAAGAGCTTGCACAACCGTGTCGCTCCCAAGCCCCATCATATTTTTAAGATGCGCAAGATGGTTGGTTGTGAAGGCATCGAGATGGCCAGATTCGTTCAAGAGCGTCTTGAAGCTCTTCAGGTTTTCTTCATCATGATCATAAACGACAATCGACATCTGTCCCGCCCTCCTGACCGGGTTTCGGAGTATACTCAGGGGAACTTGAGACAATAGTTTGGTTTGCATGAGTTCAAGCCGTGGAAAGTTCAGAGATATCGTGGCATAGAAAGTCGTATCAGTGCTTTTTACATCCCGTGCACTGTTGCACGAGAGCGCGGTTGACAACGGAGGCTTTCAGAATTGAATTCACCAACGCGCCCCTACATCGAGTGTCCAGGACTGGCCCTCTCACCCGAAGTATTTGAACTTCGCATCGACGGTGTTGGGCTGAAGCAATTGCGCGCTGCATCCTCTTACCCAATGTTCGTAACGTCTTTGAGCGCAGTCAAGCAGCGCGCTGAAACTTACGTGAAGCATCTTGCGCGGCATTTCAAAAATTCAAAAGTATATTACGCGATGAAAGCAAATGCTGCGCCAGCAATTCTGCGAGAAGTCTTCTCGGCTGGATGTGGGGTAGACATTGTTTCCATAGGAGAGTTTCGCACCGCAATTGCTTCGGGAGTGCCGGCTTCGGCAATTTGTTTTGCCGGCGTCGGTAAGTCGCGTGAGGAGATAATTGAGGCTATCGATCAGGGCCTTGGAGTTATAAATGTTGAGCACGCAAGTGAGCTTAGCTTTGTTCTCCAAACTCTTCAGGAACGCCGCAACAAAGAGAAACTCGGAACGCAGCGCGCCGAAACGCTCGTTGCAGTGCGTTTGAATCCTTGTGTCGAGTCACAAACACATCCGCATCTTAAAACGGGTGCACTCGACTCGAAATTTGGATTGTTGGCAGCGCAAATGGATGAGTGGCTTGCCCTCACCCTGAATTCATTCACCACAAACAACGAACTCGATCAGAAAAAATTTCTCGATTTTGTGTCACCCTGGCGTGGTTTGCACGTGCACATTGGTTCCCAATTGCAAAGCCATGATGTTTTTCCTCTTGTGCTTGAAAAAGTGAGGCAGGTTGCGCTTCGGCTCCATGAAAATGGAATTAAAATAGATCACCTCGATCTTGGAGGTGGACTCGGAGTTGGGCGAGCTGGCGTTCCGTCTGACGCAGCGGATATCGAAAAACACATTGATTTTCAGGCTGAATGCTTGAAGGCAATGTGTAAATCAGAACCTCTACTCGCATCAATTTGGGGTGCAGACTTTGAAAAATTACACGTCTGCCTTGAACCCGGGCGGAGCATGGTAGCGAGTAGCACAGTTTTTTTGAGCGAAGTACTCTACGAAAAAGCAAATTTAGAAACGCATCGCTTTGCTTATGTCGATGCCGGAATGAATGCTTTTCCACGTCCTTCTATATATGGTGCCGAGCACGCAACAGCCTGCGCTAACAAATCCGCTGCAGAGCTTCTGCCCTACAAAGTGTTTGGGCCTGTGTGTGAAAGTGGCGATGTTTTAGCGCGTGAAGCTCTTCTACCGCGACTCGTTGCTGGAGATGTTGTGGTGTTTTTTGAGGCTGGCGCTTACTGCCGTTCGATGGCGAGTCATTACAATTTGCGGCCTATCCCAGCTGAGCTTTTTTGTCGGGATGGGGGCATCGAAGAAACCGTAACTGCTTGCGATCCCACTGCACATCTTGCTCCTGGTGGGCAGCCGCTCTCGTTTTCACAAGTGATTGAAAACCGCCGCAGTGTGCGACGTTTCAACGCATCGGGAGCCATTCCGGAAACTGTTATGCAGAAGGCGCTCGCTCACGCATTGCTCGCCCCGAACTCATCCAACTTGCAGATGTGGGAGTTTGTTTGGGTCAAGTCGGCTGACAAAAAAAAGCGCCTCGTTGAAGCATGCCTCTCCCAACCTGCGGCAAGTACTGCGTCGGAGTTGGTTGTTTGCGTGGCCCGGACCGACACTTGGCGGGCGAATCGCTTACGCATGCTTGATGTGTTGCAAAAAAATCCGAACACTCCAAAGCCACTTCTTAAGTATTATGAAAAAATTGTTCCCCTTTCACTCAACCAAGGACCGTTCGGCATTTTTGGTCTTTCGAAGAGTTTTATTGTTTCAATTGTTGGGCTTTTTCGCGCAATGCCTCGTCAGCCAGTCTCTCAGTCCGACTTGAGAGTGTGGTCGGTGAAGTCTACAGCGCTGGCCTGCGAGAATTTGATGTTGTCGTTGAAGGCACAAGGCTTCGATTCCTGTCCCATGGAGGGATTCGATTCTGTGCGCGTGAAAAAAATACTCGGTCTACCAAGACGCGGTTCGGAAATTGTTATGGTTGTTGGCGCTGGTGTTGGCTTACCGGAAGGAATTTTCGGGCCAAGACTTCGCTTTGATCCGCGCTTTTACATCAAGGAAATCTGAGGAAAGTGGCTTATGGGTTGGGCGCGCCCGAACATCACACCGTCGTTCAATTAGTTCTTTGGAGCAATCAATTCTTTTTCAACCAAACTGCGTGGAACAACCGCGAGTGTTGCAGCCCATGCGTTTTTGGTTGCTTCAGGGATTTTTGCAATGCCCTGCAGATAACCCATCTCCATGCGATAGTAGCCATCCTCAGATGATCCTACAGGCTTGCCCGCTTCGTTGAATTTAGCCCCAACACCCCAACTGTTTTTAAACGAAAATGCTTCGAGGTTGTCTGCTGATTTGGCAACTTCTACTGCGAGCTCTGTGTCGGAGATAGCGCCGCGCTTTCCACCTTTGTTGATAAAGTCGGTCACGAGCACAAGGTGCCCTCCGTCTCTTCCATAGGAAGACCAGAAATACGACTTTGATTGATCATCGGCGCGAAACGCATCGTCAGAAATTCGGTCGACGTTGATGGGGAAAGCGAGAGGAACGCTGTGCCCAAGCGCAAGCGCTTGTTTCACCGTTTGAATGAACTGAGGAACATCTGCCTCTTTTCTGATGGCTACGGCTTCCCAGTCGTCGGGCTCGAATTTCAATACTTTTTTTACGTAATCGAGGGATGAAATTGTTTCGCCCTGCCATTCAAAATAAGCGGGTGGGCGGGATGGGAATGCCGTTCCAAGTTCGCCAACTAAAATGAGGTCTTTGATTTGCTCGGTGGTGAGATTCTGGATGATGTGACCTTCACCCCAAGCCTTTCTCAAATTGTCTCTCACAGCAACTGTGAGACGACGCTTTTCCTCAGCATTTCTGACTTTGAAAGACCACGCGCTTTCTGGAACAGCACCACGCAACTTAATGAGTGCCAGAGCGTCGTGTTGAACGTATTTCGAATTCATGTACATCGAGGCGAGTTCAGGGGTTGTTCGAGTTGCCCAACCTTCAGGAAGTTCACCGCGCATGGTGAAAACTAAGAGGTCGGAGGAAGTCATTGTTGCAAACTGTGCGCGAAGAGCCTCAGCCATGTGCTCAAAAGCCAGTGCTTCTTCTGAAATGTCGACGGTGATACCATCGCTTTTGAGCAGCTTTCAATGAGGCCGGTTGTTCCGTACGCCCAGCAAATGCCAAATCGACCTTGGTCGCGAACATCTGTTTGCGGAATAGCAACTGATTGTAGTGAGGAGTCATTGGATTGCGCCGGAGTGTTCGTTCCACACGCTGACAACCCAAAGAGTGTGGTTGAAAGCAAGGCGGAAAAGGTTCTGCAAAGAATCATGATGGAAACTCCTGCAACGGATCGGTTGGCTGGTAAATCAATTTCATCCGTTCCCATAACTGTGGACGTCGGTCAAGAAATGACTTCGGCAGGATTTCACTGACATCTCTCGAGAGATGAGTCCATCCCAAAGTGAACATCGCTTCCATCCACGTTGGCTTGCAGTCCGAGTTGCGGAAAAGGTCGCATGGCGCCCCCAATCAACTGAAATTTAAATTGAGTTGTATAAGGCGCGAGGCGTGAGGCTTGGCAGAGCGCTGAAATGTAAGGTTCAACAAAAATCTGAGTATTGCTAACGTTCAGCAGAGTGTTGCTCAACGATTGGTCGGGACGAAAAATCATGTTGATTTGATTGAGAGGGATAAGTGTCTGAAATAGATATCCATTTGAGGAAATCCCACCGCTCACTAAGCGGTCTTTCATAACTCCAACAACCAAGGTTTGGGAAAGTGTCTTGAGGTAGTAGCCGCGAGGAATGGTGACGTTTGCGCTGAACGAACAAATTGCGCTTGTTGTGAGCTTTCCAGCTCCGAACCTAGCCAACTTGGGCAGTGAGACTCCCCAGCTGGAAAGAATGATTGAAAGGTCGCCCCCAGCGGCGGTCCAAATGATGTTGTTTTGGGAGGAATTGCTGGGGTTATATCGGCAGGGTGTGCCGTCTCCACTGCCATGAGCGGTCACTGAATTCCAGATGAGGTCTTCAGCCACTGCGACTGAACTGAGAGCCATGGCAAAGAAAAGAACAGCAGACGTTAAAGAAGTGCAAATATGATGGAGATATTTGGTAAGCACGTTTGTCTGCCGCATGGGGAAACCTTTCAAATCGTATCGGTTTTAATGTTGGCTATGCATTGCTGTTTCAGCTGCAGGGCTCTAGCTCGACTGCCAACTCCAGCTGCCGATCGTCGGCAAGCTTTATCAGCGCTGCATCGTTTGGTTGCGAACGTGCGGCAAGAAAAGTGTAGTCAAAGCCCAACATCTGCGGAGTGCCACAGCTCTGTTTGGAGGCTAGGGCGTCTTCTTGGTTCAGCTGGCCTGCAAGAACAACTTTGTCTTCCTGGTTTCGGATACTCCGGTTCTCATCGATTTCACTCAGTGAATGAGCCACGATGTGGCCATCGAGTTTCAAAACATACTGCATTTTTAATGTCGTTCTTTCGTCTTTCGAAAATACAACGGGTGTGCGCGCTGCAATGCTCTTAATTCGATGCTGCCCCAGGGGGTCAGCCACAATGCGCAGAGCACACTCGCGAGCAAAGGTCAGACTCGTTGCGGCTTTCTCGGGAGGCGACGAAAGCTGATACTTTGGCAATTTGAATTTAATCAGCATCAGTTTGGAAGCGGATCCCGGGACGGAGCGAATCTCTTCAAATTCAACGTCCCCTGCCTGAGTCATGCGCGCCCGACATCCGGAGCCAGCTGCCGTCCAATCCTTTATGTTGATGACGATCGAGGAACTCTCTTCTTTTGATTGTGCGGAAGCCTCCGTTCCGCATGCTGCCAAGGAGAGCAGGACACATTTGGAGAGCCACAATAACCACTGGCTTTGTTGCTGAGTTCTGCGAATCAAGAAATTACCACTAGCCGACTTCATCTCCTCATCTCCATCTAAAATCAGGTTTGAACAGCGTTGGTCTGCGCGCAATTAGCGCGCAGGACAGAAGGCAAGTGCTCCCGGACGAACCTCGAACTTAACGTCGAGGCCATCGATAGCGAGCTGTGCTTCATCGTACGGATTGTTCTTCTCAATGCCGACGGCGAGGTTAGAGGTATAAATTCCCTTTGGCTGACGGCCAAAGCACCAACTTTTGAACCAGCCCGCAGCAGCTGGAGTGTTGACTCGGAAAGTGTCTGTGCGACTCACTTGCTCGAGGGGTGAGTTCACAATCGGACCCCATGAATAGCCACGGGTGAGAACAGGAAGAGGGTAGCCAAAAAATGATGAATTGGCCGACACCCTCGCGGTTGCTCCAGAACCCTTAACAACTCCGTACGTGACGGTTTGAGTGAGATCAGCAAGGTAGAGGCCACGTGCCACTTCAACAGGGACAACGATTCGGCAATTGGCTCGCCCGGTCAGTGCAATGTCTCCGGAGGGAAGGGCAACTCCAAGGTCGGTGAGAAGGATTGAAAGTGTGTTGCCAGCGTCAATGAAGAACGTGTTTACGTCCTTAATACAGACCTGTTGAGAGCTGCCGCCCACTTGCTTGTTGCCACCCGAGATCGCTCGGTTGGTGTCCCAAATGATTGTTGCGCCATCAGCCCAAGCAATGGATGAGAATGCAGATGCCGCGAGAGCGAATGAAACGACGTTTGTCATGGTAACCCCCGAAGGTGTTTTAGATTTTTAACGACCCAACCCAGTGCCGTCTGAGAGCAACTTAACCACTCGGCTAACCGAAGTCAACTTTTTAGTGTATCCAAATTTAAATACACACATAAAATAGTGTGTGAGTGTCCAAAAACGGTGAAGAACCTGAATTTTCGCAAAAATACGCCGATGCACCTCGAGTTAGGCTGAGCGGAGTGAGTGGGTAATGAAACAAATTTTGCGAGTTGCAGCTGACTTCAAGCGCGAACGCGAGACACAATTGAAGCGCTGCAGGCAGTTTATCGTTGTTTGGACGGGCGCGATTCTGTGTGTGTCTCTGTTGCTTTCGTATTTTGCTGTCAATTCAGAAAAAATTCGCTCGCTGGAACGACGCATCACCTGGCCCATACAATTTAATCTGCGTGAGACACTTGACCGATCACCATCAATGGATCAGCGGATTCACGTCATTATGTTTGATGATTCAACAGTTCAGATGTTGAAACGCTCATCACTAAATTTGCGAGAATGGGCTTCCCTGTTGAGTTTTCTTGATGGCCATAAGCCAGATGGTATTTATATCGACAAAATTTTCGGCATTGTGGATGAGGATTTTAAAGCTCTAAGAGAATCTTTGCCTCACTTGCGAATGTTGCACAGCCGCATTGCGGTTGGTGCTTTTACATCGGCTTTGAAAATTCCGGGTCGAGATCAAATTGACCAAACGGCTTCGCAATTTAAAGCACGCAATTTTCTTCCCGACTCAAATTCTGACATTTCTGAAGACTCACTCGAGAGAATTCTATTGTCCTCATCCCTTAAAGATAGATCTGGGGCATATGCATATGGTCCAGTTCCCGAGCTACGCAGTTTGTTTCATCAAGGACATATCGACTACCCCCAAGAGAATCTGGTTTATCCTCTGTACCGACTTAACGAGTTGCATGTGCTACCTTCTCTTGCACTCAGCGGAAAAATAAATCTCAAGTTAGAGTCGGGTGGGCTGAGCGCTGGCGGGGCTCAAATACCAACAACTTCGAATGGCTCTGCTTTAGTGAACTGGTTGCGCCCAGAAGTCGTTTATGCCCGAGCCACAACGATGGGTTCAGCTCTTGAGGCAATGAACAGTGGCCGCCTCTGGGGAAAAATCCCGAAAAACGCACACATCATGATTCTCCCAATGGCCTACACGGGAAATACAGATTTTAAACAGTCCCCTTATGGTGTGACTCCCGGTGGTTTCGTTCAAGTTTCTCTGCTCAATTCGGCTCTCACAAAAACATGGCTGTCAGATTTAAAGAATTCGGATTTATTTTTGTGTCTGATTGTTTTTTGCGTTGCTCTTTTGCAGTTTGTGCGTGGTATTAAAGCGTGGTTGCTGCTGTTTTTTATAAAATTTGCAATTGTTGCTGCTTCCATTCTTAGCTTCGTTCATTTTTCTATCGATGTTCCCTGGCTTGCTGCTGCGGGCATCACTTCATTCGCGGGTGTAGCCACCCTCTCGATGCGAAATATTTGGGAAATGCGCCGTGACACACTTCTCAAATCTCTTGAAACTGAGTTTGCACTTTTGGAGAAAGAAGAAAAACGCCTATCGAAGGAAATGGCAGATGCAGAGCGAATAGCGCTTGCTCTTAAGCCAGACGAATCTCCGCAATGGCCCAATTACTGGATCAGCGCATTTCACAAGAGTCTGACCGAAGCGAGTGGCGACTGGTATTTTTTTGAAACGTCTCAATCGGGGCGTTACGGACACTTTGTGCTGTGCGACATTACGGGACATGGAGTTCAGGCTGCGTTGGTTGTGTCTTGTTGTAAAACGATTCTATCGGCGATGCGCTTAGGAAAAGACTCACTCTTTGAGTCGCAATATTTTGTTGAAGTATATGCTTCAAGGCTCAATAGTATTTTATATACCCATGGCAAAGGAAATCACTCGACAACTCTGGTTGGTATCACTTTTGATTTTCACACCAACAGTATTTTTTCAATTGATTGCGGCCATCCTTTTCCCATTGTGCATTCAAGCAGTGCATCAAAAAGGTGGCTCTCTCTGATTGGGAAGGTGAGCGATCCGCTCGGCTTCTCTGAGAGTTTGACTTTGCACACCGAAAAAACCCCAATTGCCATTGGTGACTGTGTGATTGTTCACTCCGACGGAGTGCCCTTGAGTCGGAATCGCCGCATATTAAAACGCTACTTCGAGGAGCTCGATAGTGGAATAATGATTCCTGCCAAGCGACTCCACGATGCCTCCCTAAAGGCATCAGTGAAGGCTGGTCAAGAACTTCAGGAGGATGATGCAAGTTTGGTGATTTTTCGACGCCAAGCTTGATAATTAATTACTCTGTTTTTATCGCTGTGGCTGCGCGTGCCTGACGTTTTTCTTTGAGTTCCATAATCGTGGTTGAATGAAGTGGTTGTGCTTTTTCCTTCGGGTTGATGAAGGTTTTTGCAAAGTTAACTGCTATCGCAGCTTCAGAGAAACCCGTGGCGATGAGTTTTAGTTTCCCGCGATACTCAGCAATATCACCGGCTGCGTATATTCCTTCTAAATTCGTTTCCATGCACTCATTGACCTTGATGCCGTCGTGATGAAGCTCAATTCCCCACTCACGAATTTTGCCAAGAGAGCTATTGAATCCGAACATCACGAGCGCGTCATCAACTTCGATAATAGCTTTCTCTTGAGTTTCGGTATTTTCAACGATGATTCGCTTGAGCGCTGAATCACCTTCGAACGCAATGACTTCAGTGTTGGTCAGAATTCGTGCCTGTGTCGCTTTGAGTTTGTTGATGCTGTCATCGTGTGCTCGAAAGCGATCAGAGCGGTGTATCAGTGTCACTTCGGCTGCAATGGAAACCATTTCATTGGCCCAGTCGAGAGCGGAATCACCGCCCCCAATAACGACCACCTTGCGGTTGCGGTGTATTTCCTTGTTCAAAACAGCATAAGCAACGCCGCGTCCTTCGAAATCAGCAGAACCGGGAGCCACATGTTTTTTGGGGCTGTAGGAACCGACTCCGGCGGCGACAAGGAGCGTTCGGGTGAGATGAACTCCTGATTGAGTTGTGAGCTCCCAAACACCATCGTCTCTGCGCTTGAGTGTTTCGGCCACTTCTTCCAATGCAAGAGTAGGCTTGTAGGCCATGGCTTGAGCGACGAGGTTGTCAACCAGGTCTTTGGCAAGCACTTTTGGAAAACCGGCCACGTCATAGATGTACTTTTCAGGATAAACCGCCGTCAGCCGGCCTCCCAGCGCTGGCATAGAGTCTAGGATTTTGCATGAAGCATTGCGCAAGCCAGCATAGAAAGCAGCAAAAAGGCCTGTCGGGCCACCACCTAGAATTGTGATGTCGAAGATGTTTTCAGACTGATTCATCGAAGCTCCGGAAAGTCAGTGCCGCCGGCACGCGCCGCGGTGGATATTAGCGTGTCCAGTCGGCTTTTCCACCAAGGAGTTCGATGCTGTCAACCAGAATGCTGCCAGCTTCACGCAATTGCTCGTCGTCTTGGCGAATAATGACATTCGGGTCGTCGCTTTTGCCCTTTGAATGGGGGGTGTTTGCTTTCGTGGAGTCTTTTTTACTGTTAACTGCAGCCCCCTGAAGTGGTGCATTGCCAGCCGAGGCAACCTTTTGAGTTACGGTTGAAACTGCTGCTGTCTCAGCCAATGGCTTCTCCGATGCCTTAAGACTCACTTCGGTGTTGTCTTTTTCTTTGCGTGCCTTTTCGATAGCAGCGAAGATCGGTTTGAACTCTTCAGATGCCTTAACCCGTGCTTCGCTCTTTTGTTTGAGGGTTGGCATAATTTTACTCAGATCCTGAAGTGGCTTCAAACCGGGAGCTGGGTTGATGGTGCTATGCGGAAGGGGAAAGTCGTTTTCTCCTTCACCCACATCACTCACTTCAAAAACATCTGGAATTTGCAGATCAGACGGAACTCCCTCCACTTGATTGCTACGCCCGCTGGGCCTGAAGAATTTTGAAATAGTGACTTTAAACGCGCCATCCGATTCGCGTCCTGCTGAACCAGGAAGGTCGATGACGCTTTGCACAGTTGCTTTGCCATAGGAACGTGAGTTCCCAAGAATCAAGCCACGGCCGTAGTCTTGAACCGCTCCTGCGAGAATTTCACTTGCGGAAGCACTCTGTTTGCTGATGAGAACGGCGAGGGGGCCTTTGTAGCGGACTCCTTCTTCTGGATCATCTTTACTTTCTACACTGCCGTCGCGGTTCTGAACCTGAACAACCGGGCCTTTGTCGACGAAAAATCCGGTGAGGCGCAGGCATTCATCCAAATCACCTCCACCATTACGTCTCAAATCAAGGATGATTCCGTCGACCTTTTCAGAATTTAGCTTCTTGAGTTCGCGATCGATGTGATTGCTAGAACTCAGAAAATCGGCTTTTCCTGATTTGCTGCCCTGATAGTCAATATAGAAACTTGGTAGATTGATGACACCAATTTTCTTGCCTTGGATTGTCATGACATCGGAATGAGCTTCACTGTCAGCGAGGTGCACCACAGCGCGCTCGAGCTCTATAAGTTCTCGCTTGGTTTCGTTGGTGAGAGCGTCTTTGCGGAGCAATTGCAGCTTGACGTTCGTACCTTTTTGTCCGCGAATGAGCTGGACGACTTTACTTAAATCCATGTCGATGACATCAACGAATCCACTGCCGTCGCCTGAGTCTACTGCAATGATCTTATCACCTTTTTGCAAGCGGCCATCGCGCATTGCAGCTCCACCTGGAATCAGTGATTCCACGGTTGTGTAGCCATCTTGTTGAGTCAGACTCGCACCGATACCAACAAGCTGCAGGCTGAAAGCAACTCGAAATTCATCTTGATCTTGGGGTGCCATGAATTGCGAATGAGGGTCGAGAGACGTAGCGAAGGCATTGAGAAAAAATGAGTTTACCTCGTCTGAAGATTTTTCCCGCATTGTTTTCTTGAACAGCGCGTAGCGTTTGTTCATGCGGCTGGAAATAATATTCCAATCTTTTTCGGTCTCTCGCATGTTGAGGGCAGTGAATTTAAGCAATTTACGCCAACGCTCTCGTCTGTCGGCTTCATCGGTTGCCCAACCTATCTTTTTGCGATCGGTTTCGAGCTTTTCGTCAGCCGTGAATTCCATAGGGGTCGTTAATATGTCGCCGATTGTTTGGATACTTTCGTCCATGCGTTTCAGATAAAGCGCATAGATCTCGGCAATGAAATTGCAGTCGGTTTTTTGCAGCAGCTCAGGGATTTTGTTCTCGATTTTTGCGAATGAATCAATGTCACCAGCAAGAAAGAAGTTTTTTCCCGGGTCGAGGATTTGAAAATAACGCTGGAATGTTCGCTTCGATAGTTCTTCATCGAACCGGCGGAACGAATAGTGAGCCTTCAGGAAATCGCGCACGCGCACCTGCATGGTGGAACAGCTCAGGAACCCGGAATTGGCAGGCCGACCAGAGCGCTCACCTCCGCCCGCATTAGCCTGAAAATTTGTGCGTAAGCGAGGATAGATAAAAACCTGAAAGCCTAAAGATGCTGCCATCACGGCGCCCAGTGAGAGTCCTAGTGCAAGGCCTTTTCTCTTCATTTGTGCTTACTTCCTTGTCGGCAGCCGAACCTGTCGGCGATCGCTTCTGCCCAGCGCAGAGTTTCCTTCAGGTTCGTCGTCGTGCTTGTAAATGATAGTCTTTTCGAAACGGTTTCGAGAGCCACTTCCTGTCAGAAAGCCCGACCGAGTGGGCATGAATTCGCCGGCCCGTGCAGAGGAAGCTTCATCGTGCTCGGCCTCAAGGTCTTCGAAATCGGCACCCATCTCGGTAAATTTTCCTTCGAACCAGGCAAACCACTGCTCATTGTGGTCGTGAACACGTGCTTGGCCAGCCGATTCTACTCTTTCCAGGACATCTTCCAGGCGATCTTGGAGGCGAGTGAAGTTGTCATCGAGCCATGCAACCCACAGAGATGCTTCTTCATCTGTTCGAACTGTGATGCGTTGACCAAATGTTTGTTTGAGGCGATCACGAACTGCTCTCAGAACTTTTTCACGATCAGATGAAGAGACTTCCGGCTCAAGGTCCAAGGTGATATGCACGGTGGCCATGTACATGTGGGACCGCCTTCTATGTTGGAATCATCTAACCATCAATCTATCTGGAATCCGTTCTTTTTTGAACAGGGTGGTTTGTTTGAATTGTTTCATCCCTGGTCTGACTGGATTGTGCGTCATTCTGAGGCTTTTCCATCGTTGTCTGATTTGAACGAACTTATAGTTCGCTCGTGTGTTGCTCCGGTTGTTTCTGGGGGAGGCTTTCCCTTGAAGTGTGTCAAGCAACAACGCATTGGTCGGGCCCAGCGAGATCAACTTGGATGGCTCGCCGATTACCAGTTACGGATCTTCTTTGCAGGTGAGGTTCCGACCCGTTCGAACAATTGGCATGATTTCTTTAATGCATGGAGTTGGATACATTTTCCAAAAACCAAAGCGGCTATCAATTTTCGACACTTTCAATGCGCTGAAGAATCGTTGAATTTTCCATGGCGTCGCTCGGGTGGAAATAGAAACCGCGAACAAGACTTGCTCACTTTATTCGATGAAGGTGGAATTATTGTCGTTACGTCGAACGATGAAATTTGGGAACTGATTAAAAAACGTCGTTGGCAAGAACTCTTCGTCACGCGCAAAAAAGATCTGGAGGAGAAGGCTGTCTTCTTACCCATAGGACATGCACTTCATGAATGTGCACTGGAAAAACATCCCAGCCTTCACGCAAGTGCCGTGCGTGTGAATATTGATTCCCACAAGGTGGGCGGTAGCAATGGAAAGCTCAACTTAAAGGGGCTTGCGTATGCTGATGAATTGGCTGCGTTGCTTTTGAGTAGCCGCTCTGTGCTGAAAACACCTGATGATCTTCATGCTCTTCCAATCTGGGGTCTGCCTGGCTGGCATCCGCAGGCTGGGGCGGAAAATTTTATCGCCGACAGTTCATATTTTCGATGACCTGTCGGCGATAAATTAGTTTTGCGCGAAGATATTTTTATCTCTTTGCTTCTGGTGTCCAGCCTTCAGAAAGTGAAGCGTCTTGGTGTGTGACTCCGAAGAGCATGGTTCCAGGTTTGCCAACCGAGTTTACGTCTATTGCTTTGCTTCCTTTGCGTTTCAATTGAATACTCGTTCCTTTGTATTCAATCGTCTCTTTTGTAAGTTGCGCAATGAGTTTGGCGTGATCGATGTTGGTGTCGAAGTTAGGCAATAAAACTGCGTTCACGCCGCTCGAACTGAGAACCTCTTTCGCTACGATATTCAGATCATACTGTGTTGCTCTGTGGTGGGTTGTGAACGAGAGACGCCCGTCCATCGCAACATTCTTGCAGCCATCGGTCACCAATTTCGGAGCTAAGTCGGTCGCCGTTGGAGAAACCCATTTCGCTCCAGGAAAGAAATCGTCATTCAAAAAGCCATGGTAAATAGCGTAATTTGGCATTTCTTTTCGCAATTTAACAATGCTGCTCTTCATTTGAGTGACCGCTGAGTCACCTGTGTTGATAAGCCATTGCGGCAGGCCATGGCTGCCCGCGAGAACACACACTTCGGAGGGGCTTTTGCCTGGAAATGCTTTCTCGATGTCTTCCTTGAGCGACTTTGCCATCACACTGATGAACCTTGGATCTTGACCGTAATGTGCAAGCCCAATCACTTCCCCATCAAATGAAGGATTTTTCTTCAGCCACTTGAGCACATCTTCCATGTTTTCGCCGCTCGAAGCATATGAAAATTGTGCGCCCTTGTTCATAACGACAATCTTCGTCACGCCGTCTTTGTGCATTTGCTCGAGAGTATCGTCAATGAAAGGTTTCGTGAAGTTGAAACCGACGTATGCCTTTGCACCCGGAATAAGTGCCTCGAGTTCTTTGCTGACCGCGCTGATTTGCGCGAGTGAGTTTTCGTAATAACGAGTGGGGCCGATTTTGTCGTATTGCGCTCGCACCGTTCCAACGGAAAGTCGGTAGGCTGGATCTTCAACCAGTTTGCGAGTCCACATGGGAATTGGAATACCCACGTTCTTTTGGAACGAAACTTTGATGTAGTCTTCAAGTTGGGTGTCGGGGTCGTTGATGTCGCCGTGCGATGCAAAGAGCAGGCCAACTTTTTCAGTGGTACCGGATGCGCGTGTTGATTGCAGGTCGGAGGAAGTTTCCTTGCCACAGGCAATTAAACTACCCAAAGCCAAGATGGACAAACTCGAGATCAAAGATGCCGTGCATTTTTTCACTTTAAACCCTCCTCTAGGTCGCAGGTGATCCGCGATGAGCGGCGAACCTAGCGCACACCGGGTAAAACGCATAACACTTCTTTATGCAAGATAAAATTGCACATAGCCGCTAATGCACCGATAAAGAATTGTCAAATTTTCGTAAATATCCCCTAAAAACAGAATCTTAAATAATTTAGCTACGTGCGGACTTACGAGCGTTTATGAATTCTGTTCTCATAAAAGATTGTCTGGAAGTGAGCAGGGTTTTTAGGTCGATGCCGGAATTGAGGTCAAAATGCTTAAACCATTCAGAGGCATTGAACTTCGATGAAAATTGGGGAAGGACCTTGAATGTCTCTGATTTAACATCCCATTTGAATCCACCCCAGGCCACTTCTTGTCCACTGCTTTTGTCGAGCTTGAGCACGACGCAGGTGACGTCGGTGCAGCTACAGGTGGGGTTGGTGCAGTAGAGATCGTCTATAATAAAGCGCTCTCCCTCCACGAACCGTTCAATAGGTTGCGCACTTGGGAAAAGCATTTGGAAAGGAACAAGCTTGTCGGGTTTTATGCTTTTGAGTTGTTGTTCTTTCCAGCTTTCGGAGAGATTTGGATGAAATGACACAAATGGCTGGCGCAAGGCCTCAAGAACAGGTGCAGTGAGAGCAGAGTTGATTGCCGTTTCCAAAATAGCTTTCTCGGCTTCGTCGAGGTTTATCACCTCGGCGGAGTGACTCATGAAGTTGACGTGCTCTGTGCCGTTTTCTGATTTCGTATGTCGAAGATCTTCTATTTCAACGGTACGTCCGGTATTGATGTTGACCCGCACGACGAGTCCGTAAACTTCCGTTTGCGTTGGTTGAGGATTCTGGTTCTGGGACGCAAGAGCGGCAAGCATTTTTTCACGCAATGCTCCCGCAAATTCAGTTAGTTTCACAGCCAGTTGGGCAGACGCCAAAACCTCATCGACATCCGCATTCGTTTTTAATTTGTGCGGCAGAACAAGGGCGGCTCTGGCTTTATAAAGACGATTTTTCCAACTCATCCGGAAACTGTCGTCTTTGCCAATGTTCAGTGGGAGAACCAGCGGGTTCATGGTGCGCGCATCCTTTCTTTTAAAACTTGAACAGCCCTGCGATGGCGACTCATGATTCGGGCTTGCAATGTTCGTTCATCAACCAGCGGCATCATCACTCCGAAGAGTATTGCAATACAAGCCCCAAACCATTGCCACGGTGAGAGCATTTCCCCAAATGCCACAATTCCAAGAAGAGCTGCAAATACTGGCCCCGAATATTGTCCAAGTGCGACAAAACCAGCCTCTCCGGATTGGAACGACCAAGTCATGAGATATTGGGCGGCTATGGCTGGCAGACTCGACAGGCAAAGCAAAGCCACAACAGCTGGCTCATCTGGAACTCTCAAGGGGGCGATGAAGAGCGAAGACAGGAGAGCCAACAGGACACCTGAAGCGGAAAGACTGAGAATAATTGTGTTGCCCGGAACCGACTTCATTTTTCGCACGCTAAAATAGGCCAAGGCTGAAAGAACGCCGGAGAGAAAAGAAATGAAATAGTCAGTGGAGGCAGCACTTGCCTCTGAACTAGGCATGAAACCAGTGCCAAGAACGAGCACCACTCCAGCGAGTCCTCCCAATGCGAAGAGAACCCGCGCACGCGTGAGACGTTCGTTGAGAAAAACATGACCGAGCAGTCCAATCAAAAAAACGCTTGAATTTGCAAAGAGCGAGGACAGTGCGAGCGGAATGGTGAGGGTGGCATGGAAAAAACATGCCATGCTTATTGCTCCCACTATTCCGCGGGTGAGGAGCCAGCTCACATCTCTGTGTGAGAGTTGAGGATGCTTTTGCCTTGCAGCTCTGCGTCTCACAAGAATACCCACACAAATAGCAGTCATTGGCAGGCAGCGAAAAAGGACACTTTCCCATGTTCCAAAAGAGCTGGCAGCAGGCAGTCCGCGTGATACGGCTGTTTTAATTTCAAGATTCTGTGCCGACTTAATTAAAAAAATCATCAAGGAAAAACAAAAATGCGCACCAACCATCATAAGAAGTGCGCGCATCGGTTTGTCAGCTGAATTTGGAGCGGCGGTGCTTAGCGAAGTCATGCGGGGATTGTGATTGAGCTAGTTCAGGCTGTCAAACCAAGAGAGCCTTCTTTGGGGCTCGCTGCGTTTTTGGCTGAGCTCATTCAGCAGTCTGGCATGCAGCAAAACTCATCAGCAAAGTCATCGTCGCTCATCCGGGCCAAAAATGCCGCATCAACGAGGCTCAGAAAGCCAGGGACGAGGGTCCAGAAGAACAAGAAAGCAACTGCTGAGACAGTTTGCCCGGTATAGAATCTGTGACCACCCAACCAGCCCAATGTCAGTGCTAGTTTGAGAGCTTTATCCCTGTTCAGTTCCTGACCTTGAATTGAGTTCATGATTCTGTTCTCTCCCTTGTGACAGGTATCGGACAGATTTGTGACACTTGCAAGGTGGCGTGTCTGATTTGTGACAAAGATGTGACCCTTTAAGTCACAGCCTCGGGGACGGGTTGCGCGGATGCGCCTGAGCGCGCAGACGGTTGAGCCTGCTTCTTTTTGCGTAAATGCTCTGGGACATCAGAGAGGTCGACAGCCACAAGCCGGGACACACCCGGTTCAGCCATTGAAATTCCATATATGGTATCCAGAATTTCCATGGTCCGGCGATTGTGCGTGATCACAACGAACTGGAATTCGTCTGAGAGGGCCTCCAAAACCGAGTTGAAGCGTCCCACGTTGGCTTCATCGAGCGGTGCATCCACTTCATCGAGATAACAAAATGGAGCCGGTGTGGTTTTGAGCAATGAGAAAATCAACGAAATTGCCGTGAGTGCTTTTTCTCCACCGCTGAAGAGGCTCATGTTTTGCATGCGCTTTCCTGGCAATTGAACCATGATTTCTACGCCGGTTGTTAGCATGTTCTCGGGGTTCAGTAACTGAAGCTTTGCGCTTCCTCCTGGGAACAAAACAGGGAAGATTTTGACGAATTCGGTGCTCACCTGCTCATAAATAGCTGCAAAACGCGTTTTTGTTGTTTCTTCAATTTCAGCAATCGCTTTGTAGAGTTCCTGAACTGATGATTCGATGTCTGCTTTCTGTTGAATAAGCAGCTGCCTGCGTCCTTCGGCCTCTCGATATTCGTCAACGGCACGCTCGTTGACTGCTCCAAGTTCTGAAAGTTCGGAGTTGATCTGCCGCATTCTCTTTTCGAGCTCTGAGACGAGTTGCGGATTGTCTTCTGCTTCCTCTGGGAAATCCGTGATGTCGAGGTTGAATCGTTCTTTGGCATCTTTGAGTGAGGTTTCAAGAACCATTTCAAAGCGACCAAGCTCAACTTGTCGCTCCGATACAAACTTTTGTCGCGCACTTTCATGATCACGCTGAGTTTTGAGTCGTGATTCGAGAACTCTCAGGCGCTCTGAGAATTCAGCTTCAGTTGACTGTGCTTGTTCGAGTTCGCCTTCAAGTCGTCGTGTTTCTGAATCGAGATGTACAATTTCCCGCTCTGAACCCTGCAATTCTTCTGTTGTCTGCACAATCTGTGCATCTATTTCGCTCAGCTGCGCGATGCCACGGTCGACTTTATCGCGAAGGCGTTGCAGATGATATTTTGCTTCTTCGTAGTTCCTACGAAAGTTTGATTGACGCTCAAGTATTGTGGCTCGCTGCGTCCGTCGCCGGCTGATTTCATTATAAATTTCGTCGCGACGTTCTTTTTTATCGCTGAGTTCTGCTTCGTAATCCAAGAGATCTCTTTGAAAATGGGCTCGCTCAAGTTCAAGACGATCGATTTCCGATTGATTACGTGCATAATGCTGACGATTTTCTTCAATTTCACCTTGAGTTTCAGAACGATTGTTCTCCACTCGGGAAATGTTTTCATCGAGGTGTCGTAGTTGGAGATCGAAAGTTTCAAGTTGGGAAGTTAATCGGAGTGCCTCAACTTTCTCTCTGGAAAGTTGTGTGTCGATTTCCGTGATGCGCGCAAAAAGTTTCTTGCGGCGATCATCCTTTTCAAACAATCCACCCTCAAGCGACGCAAGCGCAGCTTGTGCCGCATCGCGTTCGCTTTCAAGTTCCTGTAATTCCCTTTTGCGCTGTAAAAGTCCCTGGCCAGCTCCTTCCGATGACGCACCAAAACCAATTTCGCGTGATCCAGAAACCAAGGTGCCGCGGTCGGTGAGAAACATGAACTGGCCGCGCAATTCTGCGGGGATGAGGCGATAAGCCTTGAATAGTAACCACTCGTCACGCGCTATAAAAGTTCGTTCAAACAAACTGCGAAGAGCAGGTACATCACAGCGCGAAAGACGATCGCCTACGCATCTGATGCTAGAGTTGGACAGGATTTTATTCTTTGCATCAATTTCATATGTCGTGAGTGGGGCGAGAACTTCGGTGAGCAAGAGCCCCACACGACTTCCACCAGCTTCCTCGACCTTGTCCAGGACATCGACAAGAACATCGCCGCTGCTCACAACAGCTGCTTCAAGAAGTTCCGGCAGGGCTCTTTCAAGAGCCTCTTCATCGTCACGATGAACCGATACTTTCTCAAAAACAAAACCCTGCACGAGGTGTGAAAGTTTTTCGCGGAGAAGCTTGGCACCGTCGGAAAGTCCGTCGGTTCCACCCACCATCTTTTGCAGCCCACTGGCTCGAGTTGCCACTTCAAGAAGGCGCTCTTTGGCAGCATCGCGTTGGGCTTTTGCGGTTTCAACACCCTCGTTTATTAAGCTAAGTTCAGCATCCACCTTGGCGCGTTCGCTTGCCACAGACTCCAAACCGCTCGATAAATTTCCGAGTTGAATTTCTACAGAACGGCGGTCGGCAGCGAGTTGACCACGTTGATTTGCAAATTCGCGGAGTTGCTCTTCTGCACGACAAAGAGCCTGATTTGCTTTTTCAATGGCTGCGAGAGCGACTTCATTGCGTGAGCGAAGGAGTTTTGTGCTGTCTTCGAGTGCGCGGATTTCTGAGCGGAGCTCCTCACCACGAATGCGTTCAACCTGCAACGATTCATCCGCCTCTTCCATCTGAAATTGCAGATGTTCTGTTTCACCATCGAGCTTACGAAGTTCAAGATCGGCTGATTCAAGACTCGAAAGCATTTCGGTGTGGCGTGTTTCTTCGCGCTGCAGATTTTCACGCTCGAGTGTGATATCTGAAGAAAGATTTGTTTTAGACTGAATACGCTCGGCTTTTCGGTTGGCAATATGTCCCAACCGTTCTTTAAACTTAGTCAGCGCAAGGCGTTTCTCATCGAAAGCATTCTCAAGATCTTTAATCTGAGTTGTGATTTCGATTTGTTCAGCTTTGAATTCGTTGGCCTCTGTTTCCCACTGCGCCGCTTCCATTGTTTGGACGTGAGTTTCTTTTGCCTTCGCCTCAATTTCCTCACGGAGCTTTTTGGCCTTCGAACGGAAGAACCCGATGCGGTTCGAAAGAACTGTGATGTCTTTTTCACGCAGTTCTGCTTGAAGTTCGAGCTTGCGTTGCGCCTTCACGACCTGTTCACTTAGGTTTTCAACTTGTTTTGTTATTTCAGTTTCGATTTCGCCTAGGTTGCGGAGCTTTTCTCCCGTTGATTCAAGACGTTTTTCGGCCTCTTTGCGGCGCGTTTTGAAAATACTGATTCCGGCTGTTTCTTCGAGAATTTCACGAAGGTCATCAGGCGATGCCTGGATAATACGGTCGCGTTTGTCCTGTTGAATAATAGCGTAACTTTTTGAACCAAGACCGATTGCCATTAAGAAATCGACGATATCTTTGAGTCGACATGGTTCTTTGTTGATAAAATATTCGCGCTCGCCGCTTCGATAGATGCGGCGTCCAATAGAAACTTCAGGAAGATGAAGAAACTCTGGCGGGCAGCGAGAGCCGGTGTTGCTAAATGTGAGTGTCACTTCCGCCATGCTCAACGGCTTGCGGCTTTGCGAACCTGCAAAAATGATGTCCGTGGGATCATCTGCACGCAGGCTTTTTGCAGTTTGCTCACCCATGACCCAGCGCACAGCATCAATGATGTTTGATTTGCCAGAGCCGTTTGGCCCAATGACACCCGTTATGCCGTCGTGGTACTGGACGGTGACGCGGTCGGCAAAACTTTTGAAGCCATGCATCGTAATGGATTTGAGCTTCATGGGGTGTGGTCCTGACCCTTCAATTTACACTGGTTGTATGACCGGCACCCTAACTCAGGAGACACAAAATGGCGAGTCCCTTCCTCGAGTCCGTCAGTGGTACTTCCAGCTGGCCCCTGCAATGGGTTCGACTTTTGAAGGATTTTTCCTTCGATCTTGGCTGTGTCGCAGTCCTGGGTTTGCTTGTCCAGTGGGTGGTGCCTGGTTTACCGCGATGGCGGCGGCTTATTTTATTTTTACCGGTCATAATAATTGTTCTAGCTGGTGCTTACGGGATGCCTGAATTCTGGGCAAAACATATCATTTGGAAGGCCGAACAGTTGTCTCAGGAGGGCTGTCGCGATGCACCTAGCACGCTGGTTGTTCTCGGTGGAGGGATGGCTGGCGCAGAAGATCTGGCGGTATCGACTCTGTCTCGGGTGCGCCACGCTGCACGCTGGATGAACGTTCTGACTCCCGAGCAAAGGTCGCTCATTCAGGTTGTGTTGAGTGGTGGTCCGTCTTTGCCTGGAGTTTCTCGCGCTGAAAGTGAATTAATGAAGGAAGCATTTCGCGCGTGGCGTCCTGAAGTGCCCGAATCAAATATCGTCATCGAGACTGCCTCTCTCAATACACACGACAACGGCATTAAAGTGGTCGCTCTCCTTGGCGAGAAATCCTCTCGGCAAGCTGTTGCTTTGGTTACAAGTTGGCTGCATATGCCGCGCGCTCTAGGCGTTTTTCGCGGTCTCGGAGTGAACGCATGCCCGGTGCCATCGCCTGCTATTGAACATTCAAGCGAGGGGTTCTTGAATTTTCGTAATGGTGAGCGCACCGTGCGTGTGCTGAACGAGTATGCCGGATTCATTGGATACCGGTTCATGGGTTGGTTGAAATAATCCCGTCGAAAGGAGTTCGCGCATGGCCAATTTGGGAGTGAATATTGATCACGTGGCAACGATACGTCAGGCGCGCGGAACTCAGTATCCGGATCCGGTTGAGGCAGCTGTGCTGGCGCAACTTGGCGGGGCCGATCAAATCACTGTTCACCTGCGAGAAGACAGACGCCATATCATCGACCGCGATGTGCGCTTGCTGCGCAGCATCCTCCAAGTTCCAATGAATCTCGAGATGGCCTGCACACCCGAGATGATTCGAATTGCTCTCGAAGTGAAACCCGACATGGTGACGCTCGTTCCAGAAAAAAGAGAGGAGCGGACAACCGAAGGTGGGCTCGATGTTTTAGGTCAACTGTCTGCGCTCACCGAAGCGGTGACAGTCCTTCAAGCTGCTCATATTCCATGCAGTTTGTTTATTGAGCCTGAAATCAGTGCTGTCGACGCCACACTCAAATCAGGCACTCAAATGGTCGAATTTCATACGGGTCGTTACAGTGAGGTGAGCGCAGCCGAGCAAATTCAGGAGCTCAAGAGGATTTCGCTGGCATGTGAATATGCTCACCTAAAGGGCATTTCTCCGCACGCGGGACATGGGCTCAATTACAGAAATGTGGCGCCAGTTGCTGCTATTGCTCACATGCAAGACCTCAACATCGGTCACAGCATTGTCGCCCGAGCTGTCCTTGTCGGACTCGAAAGAGCGGTTCGAGAAATGAAGGAACTCATTCGCCTCTCTTGAGAGCATTTGTCTAAATGTTCTGAAACAGCTAAGAAACTCATCTTCGTAAGACTTTCTCACGAGACTTTCGATTCCGCGCCCTTTTGGAGTGCGGCCGAGGCAAGGAGACTCAGCAGTGACCCTCATCCGCAGTCACATCGACACGCGTTCAGATGAGTATCGAGCCAACTTTGATTACCACAGCCAACTCAACAACGAGCTGTCGGAGAAACTCAGGCAGATACGTACCGGTGGTGGTGATAAAGCGCGTTCGCGTCTGAAAGAGCAGAACAAACTTTTTGTGCGCGATCGCATTGCTTTACTGCTGGACCCTGGGACTCCATTTCTCGAAGTTGCTCCCTATGCCGCCGATGCTGTTTATGAAGATTCAGTTCCTGCCGCGGGCGTGGTTGCCGGAATTGGCAGGGTGAGTGGCGTGACCTGTATGATTGTCGCCAACGATGCGACCGTAAAGGGAGGAACGTACTATCCTCTTACCGTTAAAAAGCATTTGCGTGCGCAGGAAATTGCCCTCGAAAATCGCTTACCATGTCTGTATCTCGTTGACAGCGGTGGAGCGTTTCTTCCGATGCAGTCGGACGTTTTTCCCGACAAGGAACATTTCGGACGAATTTTTTTCAATCAAGCCAATCTCAGCGCTCTCGGAATTCCGCAAATCGCATGTGTGATGGGAAGCTGCACCGCAGGTGGGGCTTACGTGCCTGCCATGTCGGACCAAACCATCATTGTGAATGGAACAGGCACAATTTTTCTCGGTGGGCCGCCGCTTGTGAAAGCAGCCACTGGTGAAGATGTTTCGGCCGATGATTTGGGAGGTGCACGCGTTCACACAGAAGTGAGCGGTGTGGCCGATCACTATGCACACAACGATGAGCATGCGCTTGCTATTCTGAGAGATGTGGTTGCTCATTTAGGCGTGCGTCCGGGGGCAACGGTTAAATTGCAAACCCCAGAAGTGCCGCGCTTCGATCCCGAAGAAATTCTTGGTCTTTGGCCGCGTGATTTGCGCAGGCAAGTAGACATTCGCGAAGTTATTGCACGTGTCGTTGATGGCAGTCGATTGTTTGAATTCAAACAGCGCTACGCCACGACGCTTGTCACAGGTTTTGCACATATTGAAGGAATGCCCTGCGGGATTATTGCAAATAATGGAGTTCTCTTTGCAGAGAGTGCGCTCAAGGCCGCTCACTTCATTGAGCTTTGTACCAAGGAATCTGTACCACTTGTGTTTTTGCAGAACATCACTGGTTTCATGGTTGGTGCAAAATATGAACGCGGTGGAATTGCGAAAGATGGCGCGAAAATGGTTCACGCCGTAGCAACAGCGAAAGTCCCCAAAATATCTTTGCTGTTGGGTGGAAGTTTTGGTGCCGGTAATTACGGCATGTGTGGCCGCGCCTATAGTCCTCGTTTTCTTTGGACTTGGCCTTGCTCACGCATCAGCGTGATGGGTGGAGAGCAAGCCGCGCAGGTGATGGTCACTGTGAAGCGCGATCAACTTGCACGCGATGGCAAAATACTCACAAACGAACAAGCCAACGAAATCGCTGACCCCATTCGTGCTAAATACGAACGCGAGGGGCATCCCTACTATGCGTCGGCGCGTTTGTGGGATGATGGAATTATTGACATGCGTCACACGCGGCAAATTTTAGCAGCGAGCCTTGCCGCGTCACTGCACTCGCCCATAGAGCCAACAAATGTTGGCGTCTTCCGAATGTGAAAGGATTTTAACCCAATGAGTGAAACAGAAAAAACCATGATTCGAATTGCCAATGCCGGAGGGTATTGGGGCGATGATCCTTTTGCACTGCGTCGGCAGGTGTGCGGCCCTCTCAAGTTGGATTACGTCTCAATTGATTTTCTTGCTGAAATCACCATGAGTATTCTGCAAAAGCAGAAACAAAAAGATCCAAAAATGGGATATGCGGGCGACTTCATAAGCCAGCTTGCTCCGCTCCTAAAAACCTGCAAAGAGCGCGGTATAAAGATCATCACAAACGCAGGTGGTGTGAATCCTCAAGCATGTGCCGAGGCTTTGTTTGAGTTGGCCTGCAAGGTAGGAGTTGATCTTCGTGTCGCTCTTGTTGAGGGTGATGACATCGCTGCGCGACTGCCCGAAATTGTCAAGCAACCCGGTTGTGCCATGAAAAATATGGAAACCGGCGAGAAATTTGATAATGTTCTCTCAAAAGTACTCAGCGCCAACGTTTATTTTGGTGCAATGCCAGTGGTTGAAGCTCTAAAAAGCAATCCGGACATCATCATTTGTGGTCGAGTGACTGACACAGGAATCACACTGGCTGCAATGATTCACGAATTTGGTTGGCAGCAAAGTGACTATGAAAAACTGTCGCACGGAATTGTGGCCGGACATATTATCGAATGCGGTGCGCAAGCCTCGGGTGGTAACTTCACTGATTGGAAGAAAGTAAAAAGTTTTGTTGATGTCGGTTTTCCGATACTTGAATGCGACGCAGATGGTTCGTTTGTCGTCACTAAACATCCCGGCAGCGGCGGATTGGTTTCCGTGCAAACAATCAGAGAACAACTTCTCTATGAAATGGGACACCCGCAAAGCTACATTACTCCCGACGTTATTGCCGACTTCACCTCTATCCAATTGAATCAAGAGGGTGAAGATCGGGTGCGAATATCCGGGGTCACCGGTCGCCTGCCCACCGATCTTCTGAAGGTCAGTGTCGCTTATTCTGATGGCTACAAGGCGAGTGGAACGCTCATTGTATCTGGTCCAGATGCAAGAGCTAAAGCGGAAGTCTTTGCTGAAATTATGTGGCAGAAGCTCAGTGCTGAGCTCAGCCGCGCAGGATTTCCACAATGCCGAAAAACAATGACTGAATTTATCGGCGACGATTCTACTCACCGTGGTCTTTCTCCGCATTCGTCTGCCAAGGAAGTCCTTGTTCGCTTTGGCGCTCTCGCCGATGAAAAGGCAACCCTGCAGGTCTTCCGAAAAATACTTCCAAGCCTCATTCTCAGCGGTCCTTCGGGAGTTGCCGTCACAGGCGGCGCTCCAACAATTAGTGATGTCGTTAGCTATTGGCCAGCACTTATTCCTCAAGATGTTGCTCTCGGACGGGTTTGGGTGGGAGAAGTCACTCAGACGAAAAAAGACGTTGCTGTGCTCGCGCAATCTGAAGAGCTCAATTGGCCTCAGACAGGCGGGACCTCTGATATTTCCATAGCTCCGCAGGATGGGCATTCCTGCACGAGAATTGATCTTTCGAAAACCAAACGTCTGCCTCTTTGGAGCATTGCGCATGCGCGCAGTGGCGATAAAGGGGACACCGCAAATATTGGGCTCATTGCGCGCTCTCCCGAATGTTACGCCTGGCTGCGGGAAAATGTTTCGGCCGAACTTGTTAAAGGGTGGTTTGCAACCATTTGTCAGGGGAAGGTGAATCGCTACAATGTGCCTAATCTCTGGTCTTTGAACTTTCTTCTTGAAGAGTCGCTCGATGGCGGGGGGACAATGAGTTTGTGCATTGACGCTCAGGGTAAAACATTAAGTCAGGCTTTGTTGCGTTGTGAAATGGACATTCCGCTTGAATTAATTCCTACAATTGATGCGATGCATGCAGCTCCCGATTGCGAGATATATTCTCACGCGAACCATCTGAAGGCTCAATGAACATGAGTAAAACCCGCAAAATTGATCTCACTTCCGATTACACCGGCCGAACGTTGCGAGTGAAACATGCCGGGTGTGGTGTGGTGCGAGTGATTCTTAACCGACCCGAAGTTCGAAATGCATTTAACGCAGAAATGATTGGCGAACTCAATGATGTTTTGGCTGAGCTTGCCGCCACTCGTGAAGCTGAAAAAATGAGAATACTTCTTCTGGAAGGGGAGGGTTCTACTTTTTGTGCGGGTGCAGATCTGGCCTACATGCAAGAACAGGCTCGCGGCAATGAGCCTCAGAGCTTGCGCGATGCAAGGGTTTTGGGAACGTTGTTTTTCCGCCTTGCAAGCTTCCCAACGACAGTAATCTCCGCGGTTCGCGGCGCTGCTGTTGGCGGAGGTTTTGGACTTGTGTGTTGCTCTGATGTTGTTTTGGCTGACTCAAAAGCGGTCTTTGCCACCAGCGAAGTTCGCTTGGGTATTGTTCCTGGCGTCATTAGTCCATACATTGTTCGTAAAATTGGCTACGGTCGTGCAGCTTCTCTAATGCTCTCAGGGATGCGCATGAGCGCTCGCAGCGCTTTTGAATTGGGGCTTGTGAATAAAGTTGTTGAATCCTCCACAGAAGAAAGTGCCTTCACAGAGGCACTTCTAGGAATCATCAACGAACATCTGGCAGCTGCGCCTAACGCGGTGCGCAGAACAAAAGAATTGCTGCGCCGCATCCATCCGCTTCCCGATCCAGGAATTTTCGAATTCACAGCGCAAGCTATTGCAGTCGCTCGCTGCTCTGAAGAGGGGCAGCATGGGCTTGGAAAGTTCTTCGAGAAACAGCAGCCAAACTGGACAGTGACGCTTGATAGCTTAGAGTTTGGAGTTGAAAAATGAAACGCCTTGTTGTTGCCAACCGAGGAGAGATTGCTCGCCGCATTATGCGAGCTGGGCGTGAATTTGGTTGGAAAGTTGCAGTTATTTCGACTCCAGAAGATAGCGATGCACCTGTGCGTTTTGAAGCTGATGAAGTTCTCGAAGTAGATAGCTTTCTGAATGCGTCAGCAATTGTTCATTCTGCGCGGCAATGGCGGGCAGATCTTGTTCATCCTGGCTATGGGTTTCTTTCGGAAAATGCTGACTTCGCGCAGCTAGTTGAAGAGGCAAATATTGCTTTTGTTGGCCCGACGTCCCTAAACATGCGAGCGATGGGCGGAAAAGAGTCTGCTAAAAGTTTCGCTCGCCGTTGCGCTGTTCCGACACTCGAAGCGCTCTTGAGCCATGAACTGAGAGATCTTTCGGTGGATAAATGGGCCACTGTGCTCGGCGACCGTGGCATCATCGCTCCTTTCTTAGTGAAGGCAAGTGGCGGTGGGGGCGGCCGCGGCATGCGGATTGTTGAAAACATAAAAGATCTGCCAGATGCCATCACTCGTGCGTCGCAGGAAGCTGAGGCGAGCTTCAATGATCCAACTGTTTTTGTAGAACGATATCTCGTTGCTCCAAGGCATGTGGAAATTCAGGTTTTTGGAGATGGCCAGGGTGGTGGCGTGTTTTGGGGAGAGCGTGAATGTTCGCTCCAGCGACGCCATCAGAAAGTACTCGAAGAAGCTCCAAGCCCTGTTGTTGATGCTGCGCTGCGTGAAAAGATGGGCCGTGCTGCAATGTCGCTCGTGCGCGAAACTAAATATCGTGGAGCGGGAACTGTTGAGTTTCTACTCACTGAGAGTGGCGACTTTTTCTTTCTCGAAATGAACACGCGTTTGCAGGTGGAACATCCTGTCACTGAATTGGTTTATGGTGTTGACCTTGTGCGGGCTCAGTTTGAGTTAGCTTTGGGGAATTGGCCTATGGCATTTCCCTCACCTGATGTATTTCAGGTTCCCATTCCTCAAGGTGTCGCCATCGAGGCGCGACTGCTTGCCGAGGATCCTCGTTCCGGATTTTTACCCACTCCAGGGCCTCTAGTCGTTTATCGCGAGTCGGACCTAGCGGGCGTGCGAGTAGATTCTGGTGTTGTCGAGGGAGGGCGAGTCAACGATCGTTTCGATTCGATGATAGCGAAAGTCATTGCTCATGCTTCGAGTCGTGCAGCTGCCTGCGACTTGCTCGCTCGTGCTTTAGAGAGCACCGTCGTGCATGGTTGCACCACAAATCTTCCTTTTCTGACTGCTGTTGCGCAGCATCCCGACTATATCGAGGGCAGGGTTTCGACTGCCTGGATTGGCTCCCATGTCGATGAACTCAATCAGTCTTTGATTCCCGGTGCTCTGCTAGAATTTTTCCAGCGACTCGATGTTCGTCGCGCACTGGCTAATGCCATATTGTTACGACGGGCCAGGTGGTCGCATTTTGCACCCGTTCCCTCGCCTTCAAAGACAGTGGGTGAGCGCTTTGCTGCACTTATTCCGTTTGATGTTCCGCTGTCTGTCTCCGGATTAAATGTCGGCTCGTTTGCGGAAAATGGAGGGCTTGACGTTCAGCCAGGCTCGAAGCCTCACGAATACACAATCGCAGGACGGGGGCTCTCCGAGGTGTTGGCTGGTTTGACGAATGATTCGCTCGCAAGAAGTACATTTTCTTTGAATTCCATGGTTTTCCGGGCTCGCTCGGGAGGCAGTACACCGTGTGAAGTGACCTGTTTCCTTTCGCGCCCTAGAGGACAACATATTCAAATCACTCTCTTTGGTGAGACTCTCACTCTGGATTGGCCCGATGATTCAAGAGCTCTTCTTGAAGTGTCTGGACAAAGCCGAGAGGCCGAGGCGTTCCTCAAAGCGCCTATGGCTGGCAAGGTTCTTGAGGTTCGCGTTGCAGATGGTGATAGGGTCAAAGAGGGGGATCTGCTATTTGTTCTGGAGTCGATGAAGATGCAGCTTGAGCTCAGAGCCCCTCGTGCAGGGATTGTGACGGGTGTTCGGGTGAAACCAGGACTCACACTTGCAGGTCCGGATGTTTTGGCAGAAATCAGAGATGAAAATTAAGTGACCTGAAAAGTCACGGGAGAAGACCATGAAACACTATTTTTCGGCTGAGATGAAAGAATTGACAGAAACCGTGAGAGCGTTTGCTGCCAAGGAGCTTGCTCCCCATGCAGATGAGCTCGATCGCGAAGAGCGACTCGCACCGGGTATTTTTAAAAAGCTCGGCGACCTCGGAATTTTGGGTATCACCATTCCCGAGGAGTTTGGCGGAGCGAATCTTGGCGCGAAGGCGATGGTCTCCGTGATGGAAGAGCTCAGTTACGCAGAGCCCGGGACGTGCTTGTCGTACTTGGCTCATAGCCTTTTGTTTGTTCACAACCTCGCCCAAAATGGTTCCAAGGAACAGTGTGATCAATATCTTCCTCGATGTGTTACAGGTGAGCTTGTTTCTGGAATGGCGATGACCGAGCCAGGGGCTGGTTCTGATGCTGTGGGAATGGTAACGCGCGCTGTGCGTGAGGGCGATCATTATGTTCTCAACGGGACAAAAATGTTCATCACAAATGGCCCCATTGGTGATGTTTTCCTCGTTTACGCTCGCACTGGAGAAGGACGTCAAGACCTCACTACTTTTATTGTCGAAAGTGCCTTTCCCGGATTTAGCGTGAGCAAAAAGCTCTCAAAAATGGGAATGCGCTCAAGCCCAACAGGAGAACTTGTTTTCCGAAATTGCCGAGTTCCAGTTCAAAATCGTGTGGGTGAAGAGGGTTCCACGGTTAAGCATATGATGAAAAATCTTGATATTGAGCGAGTTGGCTTGGCTGCTATGAGTTTGGGTATCGCTCGTGCATGCCTTGATCACTCTCTGAAATACGCGCAAGAGCGCAATCAGTTCGGTGAGTCGATCGTGAATTTTCAAGCTATCAGCGAAAAAATTTCAAATATGTATATTGGTTATCGCGCAGCACGAGCGCTTGTTTATGAAGCAGCGCATGTTGTTGATGAAGGTCGGCGCGCCAATCAAGAAGCAGCAGCGGCAAAGGTATTTGCCTCCGAGATGGCAACGAAGGTAGCTCTCGACGCTATTCAAGTTTTAGGTGGCTACGGGTACATACGTGAATTTCCAGTAGAGCGTTTAATGCGCGACGCTAAGCTTCTTGAAATTGGCGGTGGTACAAGTGAAATTTTGCGCAGCGTCATCATTAGGGAATTCGTTCGGAAAACACGATAAATTTCACGAGACAGCTCACCAAAAAAAATCAGGTGTCTAAGCCTTGGATACCTTAAAAGGCGCTATCTGCGCCTTTTTTTTATTTAAAGAATTGAAATAACAGTGTTTTTATTATTGGCACATGCTCTGCTTGGTAGGCCACAAGTGCCAATTCAATCAGTGTATGTGGAGGCCTCAAATGATGACAAGCCGTCTGTTGCGCCGAACTTTCGAATTGGCCGGTGTTCTTCTGAGCAGCGTGATTGTCTCATGTGGTGCGCAGGTGCCACAGGGTGAAACACAGGGTCTGCCTTTTTTCCAAAATAAAGAGAGAATTTTGTATTCAAAGTCTGAGACAGGAAAAGTGATTCCGGAGCGGATCTCGAGGTTTCTCAACTCTGCTCATTCCTTTGGCGAAAGTGTGCGCAGATATAGCCTGGGAAGTTATCAGCGAACAGTCACCGACTGCAGTGGCTTTATCGGCCAATCCCACCGGGCGGCTGGATACGGCGTGCTTTTTTATCAATTTGATTACGATAGGTTGAATTTCACAAGTTGCACAGGCGGTTTGAAAGCTGGAGATGTTGTTTTGCTGGCTTATCCTGGCCGTCAGCCAGACCACTGGATTATGATGGCTGATGTGAAAGATCCTCAGGGAAAATTTCATTCGGGAAGCAACATTATCATGGACGTTTCGTCCGACTACGTCGACGGAAGACCCTACTTCAAGGGTGAGCTAAGCCGCCGTCGAAATCTACTTGCCAGGCAGGTTTACGCGTGCAGACGACACCGCGCGTTCGATCGGGATTGGAAACAACTTGCAGTTCAACTCGAGGAAGAATCCCGCAAAGAGGCAGAGCCTATCCCATCACGCGAGGTTTCAACCACTGAGCAGAAACCTCAACAACAAACCGATCAGCAGACTCGGATCTCATCAGCCGAACCGAGCCAAGAGTAGTTGCCTAATGATATGTCGATGCTGTTGATCATGATTGTTGAGTGCAAGTGTTGTGGGCGCATTCGTTCTGACACTTGCACTTTTTGTGCGTTGCCGATGCTGTTTTCACCTGTTACCATGACTGAGACCCACTGATCGGGTTGGAGCAGGTGTACCGTGCAAGATACAGCTCGCAACATAGTCATAAAGGAACTGCCCACTTCGGCAGATCGTCTCCCGTTGTTCATTGTGGGGGATGTTCATGGCTGTGCGCGCGAGCTACGAGAATTGGTTTTGAAGGCTCGCCAGAGAGTGAGTCAATTCCAATTGGTTCTCGTAGGCGATCTCTTTACTAAAGGCCCCGATCCTGTAGGTGTCTTCGATTTAATTCACGAATTCGATGCTATTTGTATAAAAGGTAATCATGATTGGGCGCTTTGGGCTGCGATGGTTCAAGCTCAGAGGCGCGGCTTGCAATCGTTGCCAGAACACACTCAACAAACTCTTCATCTTGTCCGTCACCACAAACGAGCCTTATTTGATTTTGTGAATGAGCTTCCTCATGTGCTGAAGACTTCTGTGAAACCTGCGCGAGATCGTAAGGGATGGGAGCTGGAGTACCCCATGATTGTGGTGCATGCTGGAATCGATCCTGTGGCGGGTGTCATGGCGACACCTGAGCGTATGCTTCTTACAGCGCGCTACGTGCGATGGGACGATCCCAGCACGCGTGGTAAGCTTCTGCTCGTGCCCTCTGGGTATCGAGCAGAAATGTTGGCTGAGGCTGAGCTAAAGCAACATATTGGTCGGCCATTGCCCAAGGGTTCGGCACCCGAAATGCCTCCGCCACACGTCACTCCGCGCGTTCGCCCTGAGGTTGCTGATAAGTTTCGCTGGCACGAATTGCACACAGGACCAGATTTGATTGTTTTCGGTCATGATGCCAAGCAGGGATTGTTCCGTAAAACTCTCTCATCAGGGCGTCCTATCTGTGTTGGTCTTGACACTGGTTGCACCTATGGTCGGCAGTTGACGGGTTACTTTCCCGAACTCGATGATGCGGTTCAAGTTGATGCGAAGCGAAGTTACTTTGACCTCGCAAAGAATGTAATAGTTCTCAGGGGACCGTCGCCGAGAATGGCTGTCTGATAATTTCCTGAGAGAATACCCATGGAAAAAACTCCCGTTGCCAAGCACTTTCCCAGTGATGCAGACCTGACTGAAATTTTTCGAGGGAATGAGCAGTTATTTAACCTACTGTTGCGCCAGTCGGTGCGCACTGAGCAGGTTATTGCTCGGGCTTATGCTGAGGGAACTTGGAATCAATTTTCGGGACGCGATTTTCTCTCACATCTCGGTCGCGCTTGTCGTCATTGGCAGGTTGCTTTATCTGGTCTTACGCCTGTCGAACCTAAAGAGGGAGGCCGTGGGCCCGCGATTCTTTTGATGAATCGCAATAGCTATACAGCGTTTGCTGCTTCTCTAGCTGCAGTGCTAGCTGGTTTCGATGTTATGTTCATGCCGCTGCATGCCTCTGATGCCGATATTCGCTGGTGTTTGGACTATTTTGGTTGCGTTGCTGTTGCAACGGATATCCATGGTTATGCGCAGCAGCTCAAAGAAATTGGAGTTGCGGTTTTCGACCTTTCCACGCAGCATTGGAGTGTCCGGGATAAATCGCCCGAACCAGCGCTCTTGGGATTGTTTCGTTGGTATAAATCCGCGCCAGAGCTGCGAGAGGCTAAGCGACAAACAAATTCGCTTCCTGAGTTTGTAGGTGAGATGCCTCGGCGCGTTGGGCGATTTGATTTTATTTCCTTTGGTCATGATGGCTTTCAAAAACCGGAATCGTTGTCGTTAGATGCTCTTGTTGTGAGCGCTAATCACTTGCTTTTGCATCTCAACACACCATCCGATTTATTTTGGAAAACCCTAGAAGTTTTGCCGCTTGCCAATCCTTTTTCGCATTTATCAAGAATATGTGCTCTGTTGAAGAATGGTGTGATTGGCTTCCCGCAATTAGGGGGTGAGTTTTATTCGCATCTCCGAATTCTCCGCCCCACGGTTGTATTTGCTAGCCCGCCGGAACTTGAAAAAATTGCCAATCATGTGAACGAACAATTGAATGCACCTGGATTCAGTCCGCGGCTGGCAGTCGGTTCGCGACTGGATAAAGCGCGGGGATATTTAAAAACAGGGCGGGCGTTGAAATTACCAGAGGCGATTTTCGACGCGGCCTCTCGCTCGTTACTTTGGGCAAGTCGTAATGCGATTGGAAAGGAATTCGTAAGACACACCCTTGCTGACTTACAAATTATTATTCATGGCCTTGCTTCCGCGCGTGAAGCTCATGTTGAGATCTTGGGGCAAATGGGAGTTCCTGTGGTTGAAACATATGGGGTAACGGCTGCTGCTGGCTTGCTTTCAGCAAATACCTACGATGCGCCGTATCTCAATCTTATCGGCAATCCTGTGTCTCATGTTTCGTTTCGACTCGGGCAAAATTCCTCCTTGGAATACCGATTGAACCATCCAGCCTTTAATGGTTCTGGCCATTGGCAAGATACCGGTGATGTGGCTCAGATGACTCCGTTCGGATTTAAGATCACGGGACGCCGGCGGCATTTGTTCGTAACTGCAGGTGGCGTGACAATTTCTCCTTCACGTCTCGAGCAACTTTTGCGTGAATCAAAAGAAATTCAGGATGTTTGTATTGTTGGGGATAAAATGCCGTATCTGTCAGCTCTGGTGGTTTTGTCACCGGACGCCCAAGCAGAGTTTCGTTCGTCGCCTGATAAAATTCATGACATAGTTCAGCAACGCGTTGGAACTGTGAATGAAACGCTTCCTCGTCATGCAACTATCAAGAAGTTTTTGGTTCTTGAGAAACCTTTTCAGGAATCGCTCGGTGAAAAGTTGCCGAGCGGGAGCTTAAATCGAATCAAGATCAACGAAACACGTAAGAGTGAAATTGAAACACTCTACCAAACAACAGTGCAGTAAAAATGTTCTGCGTGGTGTTTCTGTCGGTGTTTCCTTAACAGTTTGACCTCATTGATTTTCATGGTTTACTCTCAAGTCAAGCGAACTCGATGTCACACGTGCCAAGAAGGTCGGTGCTGTGCCGGGGTGGTTTCGCGCTGCTGGAGGGGCCATGCAACAGACTCACAAGATCTACGACATAGTGCGCGACGCTTACAGTCCAACTCACTACAACGAGCTCAACTGGCAGGGAAGTTTCGCTGACTATCTCGAAATTGTTGAGAAGAACCCAAAGATCTGTCGCACGGCATTTCAGCGTGTATACGACATGATTATGCACTTCGGAACATATGAATATGTTGAACATAAGAAGAAACTTGTTCACTACAAATTCTTCGATGATCCTTTGAACAACGGTAAAGATGCGGTTTTTGGTCTGGATGTAAATCTCATTAAATTAGTCAACTTCTTCAAAGCAGCGAGCTTGCGCTATGGCCCTGAAAAGCGCGTATTGTTGCTGCATGGTCCCGTTGGATCTGCGAAGTCTACAGTTGCTCGTATGCTCAAAAAAGGCGTGGAATGGTATTCTTATCAGTCTGAAGGCGCTCTCTATACTTACGACTGGATTCATCTCAAAGAGCGGCTCAATATGGAAGACACAATGGCGTGTCCCATGCATGAGGAGCCACTGCGTTTAATCCCTGAAGAAGGGAGAGCTAAGGTTCTCAGCTATCTCAACAAAGGTAAGGCTTTTGACCAAAAGATTTACGTTGAAGGCGACATTGATCCGGCGTGTCGTTTTGTTTTCAATGAATTGATGAAGCAATACGTTGGGGATTGGGAAAAAGTCGTTAAAAATCACATACGAGTGCGTCGATTACTTTTGTCTGAAAAGAATCGCGTTGGTATTGGGACCTTCCAGCCGAAGGATGAGAAGAATCAAGACTCCACCGAGCTCACGGGCGATCTTAACTACCGCAAAATAGCTGAGTATGGTTCTGATTCCGATCCGCGTGCATTCAACTTCGATGGTGAATTTAATATTGCCAATCGTGGAATCGTTGAGTTTGTTGAAATGCTCAAGCTCGATGTAGCCTTTCTTTATGATCTTCTCGGTGCTTCTCAAGAACATCGCATCAAGCCAAAGAAATTTGCGCAAACAGATATCGATGAAGTCATTGTCGGTCACACTAATGAGCCTGAGTTTAGAAAACTTCAAAACAACGAATTCATGGAAGCCTTGCGCGATCGTACTGTGAAAATCGACGTGCCCTACATAACTAAGCTTAAGGAAGAAACGAAAATCTATCGTAAAGATTTCAATCCTGAGAGTGTGCCCCACATTCATATAGCACCGCACACAATTGAAACCGCTGCGATGTGGGCGATTCTCACTCGTCTTGAAGAGCCAAAGAAGGCTAATCTGACGGTGATGCAGAAGCTCAAACTGTATGACGGCAAAACACTGCCCGGATACACTGAAGACAACATCAAGGAATTGCGCAAGGAAGCTATCCGTGAAGGTCTCGATGGTATTTCACCTCGATACATTCAGGATAAAATTTCAAATGCGCTCGTCGACGATCGCGGCAATGGTTGTATCAACCCGTTTATTGTTCTCAACGAGCTCGAAGGCGGCTTGAAAAATCACTCCTTGATTCGTGATGAAGAAACTAAAAAGCGTTACCGCGAGCTTCTTGCTGTTGTGAAACAAGAATATGAAGATATTGTAAAGAATGAAGTTCAGCGCGCAATTTCTGCAGATGAGGAAGCGATTGCTAAGCTTTGCGGAAATTATATAGACAACGTGAAGGCTTATACCCAAAAAGAACGAGTGCGTAATAAGTACACAGGCCAAAGTGAAGAGCCCGATGAACGTCTCATGCGTAGTATTGAAGAGAAGATCGACATTCCAGATAGTCGCAAGGACGATTTTCGTCGGGAAATTATGAACTATATCGGTGCGCTCGCGCTCGACGGCAAAACCTTCGACTACAAAACAAATGAGCGTTTGCACAAAGCACTTGAGCTGAAACTATTTGAAGATCAAAAAGACACAATCAAACTGACAAGTTTAGTGTCCAACGTGGTCGACAAAGAGACTCAAGCCAAAATTGATGTCGTCAAGAACCGTCTGATTAAAAACTATGGTTATTGCGATATCTGTTCGAACGACGCTCTCCACTTTGTGGCCAGTATTTTTGCGCGCGGTGACGTGAAGCGTTCTTCAAATTAATGCGCGTAGGTGGCCTTTTCTCCTTTTTCGAGAACTGCGCTTCGGGAGAGTTTTGAATGATGATGGAAACCGATGTAAACCGCTTTCGACGCATTGTTCGTGGGCGGATCAAGGAGAACCTCAAGCGTTTCATCTCCTCTGGCGAACTGATAGGGCGGCAGGGCAATAAGCAGGTCACCATCCCATTGCCACGTATTGATCTCCCGCGCTTTCAGTTTGGTGGAAACCAACAGAAGGGCGTGGGGCAGGGGGATGGTCAGCCAGGCGATCCGCTCAACCAGGGGCAGCCACAGCCAGGAGAGGGAGAGGCAGGCCAGAACCCGGGCGATCATGGGCTTGAAGTAGATATTTCTCTTGAGGAGCTGGCAGATATTCTCGGTGAGGAGTTGCAGCTTCCTCGTATTGAGGACAAAGGCAAGAAAAACGTAAAATCTCGCAAACTCCGTTATCACGGAGTTCTTCGAACTGGCCCCGAGGGGTTGCGTAACTTCAAACGCACCTACAAGGAAGCTCTTAAGAGACAGATATCTTCTGGTGATTACGCACCAGAGAACCCAAAAGTTATTCCTATCAAGGAAGACAAACGGTACCGGAGTTTCAAAGTTGAGGAAAATCCTGAAGCCAGTGCGTGCATCATTTATATGATGGATGTGTCGGGTTCGATGGGTGATGAACAAAAAGAAATTGTTCGGCTTACGGCGTTCTGGTTGGATACTTGGCTAAAGCGCAATTATGACAATATCGAAACTCGTTTTGTTATACACGATGCTGTTGCGCGGGAAGTCGATGAGCAAACCTTTTACCACACTAAAGAAAGTGGCGGTACACTAATCTCAAGTGCATATAAGCTTTGCGAAAAAATTATTAAAGAAGATTATCCGCTCGATGAATGGAATATCTATCTGTTTCATTTTTCCGATGGCGATAACTGGAGCGGCAACGACACCAACGAGTGCATGGTTCTGCTCGATAATGTCCTACTCCCTACATCCAATTTATTTTGTTATGGACAGGTCGAAAGCCGATATGGAAGTGGTCAGTTTTTGAAAGATCTTGAAAAACATTTTGGCGAAGATCAGGAAAAAGTTGTTACGCACCAAATTAAAGATCGTGATGGTATCATGACTGCCCTCAAGGTTTTTCTTGGTAAAGGAAAATAACGATGGTGATGGACCCACGCCTGACGAGCGAATTGACTCCTGAGCTGAGAAATATCGTTATGGAAATTGAGTCGCAGAGCCGTAATCTAGGTCTCGATTTTTTTCCGGTTATATTTGAAATGGTAAATTATCAGCAGATGAGCGAAATCGCTTCTTATGGGGGCTTCCCAACGCGTTATCCGCACTGGCGATTTGGTATGGAATACGAGCACCTTTCTAAAAGCTATGAATATGGCTTGAGTCTCATTTATGAGATGGTTATCAACAATGACCCTTGCTACGCCTACTTGCTGAAAAGCAATTCACTCGTCGATCAAAAAACAGTGATAGCTCACGTTTATGGACATTGTGATTTCTTCAAGAATAACTATTGCTTCGCGCATACAAATCGAAAAATGCTCGACGAAATGGCCAATCATGGAAGTAGGATGCGGCGGTATATTGAAGAGATCGGGCACGACGAAGTTGAATCTTTCATCGACACATGTCTCACCATCGAAAACCTCATAGACCAACACGCTCCGCATATTCGCCGGGAGCCCAAGCTCTCTCGAAATCTTGAAGATTCACTTCCACCCGAGAAGCGCCCTGTTCCCAAATTGCCAACTCAGCGCAGCTATATGGATGGGTATATCAATCCGGAAAGCTATCTCAAGGAGCAACAAGAGAAGATTATTAGTGAAGCGGAGCGTGAGAAGCGTTTTCCGGAGTCGCCGCGTCGAGATATTCTTCAGTTTTTGATTGAGCACGCTCCTCTCAGCGCTTGGCAGCGCGATGTCCTCTCCATTGTTCGTGAAGAAGCGTATTATTTTGCTCCGCAAGGTCAAACAAAGATCATGAATGAAGGCTGGGCAGTTTACTGGCATTCAAAGTTGATGACACAATTTGTGCTCAACGACTCAGAGGTGATCGATTATTGCGATCACTATGCTGGTGTTACTGCGACCTCGGGAATGCGACTCAATCCCTACAAGGTCGGTGTTGAACTAATGCGCCATATCGAGACGCGTTGGAACAAGGGACGCTTCGGGCTCGACTACGTGCTGTGCGACGACCCCGCGCAACGCAAGGCTTGGGATACAAATGTGAATCGTGGGCGAGATAAGATTTTTGAAGTGCGCAAGTATCACAACGACATCACTTTTATTGATGAATTTCTCGACGAAGATTTCTGTGAAGAGGCTAAGCTCTTTACTTGGGCAGCCGACCGTCGTTCTGGGCAGGCTGTTATCAACGATCGTGAGTTTCCTTCTATTAAGAAGGAACTACTTGATGCGCTCACGAACTTTGGTCAGCCCGTGATTGAGGTTGTTGATGGCAACTTTCGCAATCGTGGTGAGCTTTTGCTTTCTCACAAACACCAGGGCAAAGATCTTAAGGTCGATTGGGCCATGGAAACCATGCGCAGTTTGTTCAAGATCTGGAACCGCCCCGTGAATCTTTCAACGGTTCTCGAGGGTGAGGCAAGACTCTTGGTGTATGACGGGGGAGAACCCCGCATTGAAAAGCCTGCAGGCACCGAGGAGGCGAGTTGAGTTTCAGCTCGCCCTGTTTTTATTGAATAAGAATATCTAATTGCGGTGCATGAATGAACAGGGCTTTGTGCCCTTCCACCAACCCTATGCGGCCTAGAATGCGTTTTAGGGTTTTACCAGTCGAGTTTTGCAAGGTTCCACGCAGCCAGTTTTTATTCTCGCCAAAGGCTCTATCTGCACTGATGAGGATTTTAGTTGATTGAGAATTATGATTGTTCGTGTTGGATTGGCTTTCACTCAGCTGGAAAAAAATATTGTACAAACCTGTTTTTTGCAGGGTCAATGACATCGACTCGAGGAGTATGCACTCTCCACTCAGTGCTGTTTCTAAAGCAGCTATGCCCATTTTGATGTTGTCTTGTTCTTGGCAGGAGGCTCCTGCGATTGCTACGGCCGGTAATTTCGCAATTGTTTGTGTTTCAATGCTTGGGTCAAAACGGGTTTCAGCAGGAATCGCTTCTCCCTGAAGCACACGCCTAAATTGAGCCACAATAGGAAGATGATCAGAAAATCCCAAGTCGAAATGAGTCGTTTTCATGTTTCCTTCGTTGTCTTTGAATTTCCGCAGCTGTGAGCGCAATGGCAAACCGTCTCCGTTGTTGAGAATTTCTGCGCCGTAGCCCTCTCGGCCAATGATCTGCAGAGGGGTTGAAAGAGAGAGACGACCAGCCTTGAGAAGCGAAGCTGTGATGACGATATTGTCGAGCGCTTGAAGATGAGAGTCGTGCGGATAATCACCCTGTCGAGACGCTGGAAGCGTGAGCCAGAGTGGAACGAGTGCTTGCGGGTCGTTGCTCTG